>Ga0126331_1000012_pt1 | contig 77922 bp, 68 predicted proteins | sample InaspJWI98metaG_FD_96379 | JGI IMG/M metagenome (GOLD analysis project Ga0126331, IMG submission 96379) | Marine gutless worms symbiont microbial communities from Oahu, Hawaii - Inanidrilus sp. 2 OAHU.JWI-98 metaG | ecosystem: Host-associated > Annelida > Digestive system > Unclassified | place... | reverse complement strand
GGCCCCGGGCATTGAATACCAGCTGGGGGATGTTGATCTTCATGGGGCAGACATACATGCAGCGCGTACACATGCTGCACCACCAGATCCAGTCATTATTCAAAATCTCCTCGTCCATGCCCAGGGCCGCCATGCGCAGAAACTTGCGCGGATCCATGCCTTCGAGCCCGGTGGCCGGACAACCGGATGAGCAGGCCCCACAGGTCAGGCACAGGTTGAGGTTACCGCCGTCCGGCAGCAAACTCATGACATGATCCTTGAAGGTGCTTTTGCGCCCTCCTTTGATTTGGAGAACCTCAGATGACATCATTCACTCCTTTTACGTTATTAAAACACGTCCCGAGCGTTCCGACGGCTCTCTATGCAGCCGGAACGCCGGTTGTGCCGCTGGTTATCCATACCCACCGTGACCGCTAGCTTAAAGAAATGCTACAGCAAACCCCGGATACTGTCACATATCTCTTCGGCCGAGGCGGGTTTGGCAATATAGTCGTCAGCCTCAGTGCTCATACCGTCCGCGTGTGAATAGCGGGTGGATGTCACATGGGAGGCAACCGCGGTCAGCAGGACCACTGGAATACCGGCCGTAGCTTCGTCCGCTTTCAACTCCTTACATACTTCGTAACCGTCTTTTTCCGGCATCATGACGTCCAGCACAATAGCATCCGGCGGATTGGAACGAACCTTTTCGAGGCCCTCAACACCATTGTAGGCCAGGTCCACGTCATAGCCTTCTTTTTCCAGCTGTCCCTGGACGATGGAACAGAAATCGGGTTCGTCATCTACCACCAGGATTCTTTTTTTCTCGCTCATGATAACCTCCTTTGTCTCCATGGCCGCTCATTGTCGTCTTCAGAATGAAAACAGGCCAACGATCCGAGCCAGTAAATCTCATCGATCAATCAGTCGACTTCCGGCCGGGGATAGAGCCCCGTCCTTTCCACAATCTCCGGGACCTTCTCTTCCCACTCGATGGCCATGACGTGAAATCCCCGCACGCCTTCGCACTCCTTCAACCTTTCCATGGCCTCCACACAGATATCGATGCCTTCCTGAGCCTGCTTCTCTTTGGGCACATCCGCAAGGCGCTTGATCACCTCGTCGGGCACATCCATGCCCGGAACGCGGTTTTTCATATAGCGGGCCATGCCTACGTTTTTCATGGGGGTCATGCCGGCCAGGATGGCGACCTTCTCATGCAGGCCGCGATCAACCACCTGTTTCATCCATTCCTCGAACCGGTCCAGGTTATAGATGCACTGGGTCTGGATAAACTCCGCGCCGGCGGCTATTTTCTTGGCCAGCCGGGGAACCCGGATTTCGAAAGGGTCGGCGAAGGGGTTGGCGGCCGCGCCGGCGAACATCTGCGGCGGCCGTTTAATATCGTCACCCCCGAGAAACTTGCCCTCGTCGCGCATGTGACGCACTGTCTGCAGCAGCTGCATGGAATCCAGGTCGTGGACGTTCTGGCCCTGGGCGCAGTCGCCGAAACTCTGGTGGTCGCCGGAAAGGCAGAGAATATTGTTAATGTCGAACGAGGCCGCACCCAGGATATCGCTCTGCAGGGCAATGCGGTTGCGGTCGCGGGTCACCATCTGCAGCACCGGCTCCAGCCCCATCAGCTTCAACCGGATACACGCCGCCAGGCTGCACATCCGGGTAACGGAGGTCTGGTTGTCGGTAATGTTGACCGCATCCACGTGATCCTTGATCAGTTCGGCCTTTTCACTGATCTCTTCAGGGTCGCTACCCCGCGGCGGGCCGCATTCGGAAGTAACGGCCAGGTGCCCGGCGGCCAGAATCTTCTCCAGTTTGCTTGGTGTATTCGTTTTCATTGCTGAACATCCTCCCTGATAACTTTGCGGGGCCCTCCGGCCCGGTCAGTGGACCAGTCCTTAATCGGGGTAAGCGTTTCGTAGGTATCCATTTTGTCCAATGCCTTGAGGCGCTCGATGATCAGCTGCCAGGCACAAATGACTTCACCGTGGATCTCACATTGACCATTGCTGGATCCGCCGCACGGTCCGTTCATAACCCGCTTGGCACAGCGCGAAATCGGGCAGATGCCGCCGGTGGTCGCCAGGACACACGAACCGCAAGCCTGGCAGCGCTCGGTCCACAACCCTCTTTCCTCGGTAGCGCCCAGAAAAGTGGTGTTTACGCCGGGCAAGAGCGGGGTGGTGGTGTACTTTTCGGCGGCAAACTGTACGCCTACCCCGCAGGCCAGCGACACGATGGCATCGTATTGGTCCACCTCGTCCAAGATTTCATCCAGGTACTCGTGGTCACACTGCCGCTCGAGCGTGTTTTCATCGATCTTGACGTCCTGCCCCTGGTTGAGAAAATACATCCGCAGGGCCGAAGCCAGAATGCCGACTTCCTTTTTGCCGCCGGCTTCACACACCGTCACGCATTCGTTGCATCCCAAGATGAGGATCTTTGAAAAATCCTTGATGGAATCAATTATCTCCTCGATGGGTTTTTTATCCGCGACAATCATAACGCCTCCTTATAGTCCGGTATGGTCCGGCTGCTCAGGCCGCTTTTTTCCCGGCCAGTTTTATCGGGTTGGGTCCCAGTTCCCGGATGCGGGTAACCATTTCCACAGCTATCTCGACAAACTGGGGTGCTTCGCTGGACGACAGGTTGTACATCTGGACCCGCTCGCCACCGACCCCAACTGTTTCCAGGAGCGCCTGGGCCTGTTCTATCCGTTTGCGGGCGCGGAAATTGCCGCTGTTGAAGTGGCAATCCCCCTCCAGGCAACCTACGGCATAGACGCCGTCGGCCCCCTTTTCGAACGCACGCAGGACATGCAGGATGTCCACTTTCCCGGTACAAGGTACCCGGATAATCTTAATGTTTGCTGGGTATGAAAGTCGCATGGAACCTGCCAGGTCCGCGGCAGTATACCCTCAGAAGTTGCAGCAAAATGAAATGATGATCGGTTCAAACTCGCTGGTCATTGCGAACCTCCGTCTTTTCTATGGGTAGAGACATATATGCCAACATTTATAAAACGCCTTCCAACAACGATTCGACCTTACAGAGCAACTGGTCGTCCTCGTACCAGGCCAGTTCAATAGTCTTGGCCGGGCACTCGGCCGTGCAGACCCCGCAGCCCTGGCAGAGGGCCGGGTCGATTTCACTGACCCCGTCCGCATTGATCTTGGGCACCCCGTAGGGGCAGGAACGGACGCAGATCAGGCAGGAAGCGCAGTTGTCCGGGTAGACCTCGGCGGTGACACCCGACAGGGTCAGGTGCGGCTGCGCCAGGAAGGTGGTCGCCCGTGAAGCAGCCGCATAGGCCTGGGCGATTGATTCCGGCAGCAGCTTGGGGCTGTGGGCGGTGCCGCACACAAAGACCCCCTCGGTCGCCATATCAACCGGCCGCAACTTGACATGGGCTTCCATGAAGTGGCCTTCGGGGGTGCGGGCCAGCTTGACAATTGACGCCAACTCTTCGGTATCTTCGGCCACCATGCCGGCGCTGAGGGTTACCAGGTCGGCACTGGCCTGGAGATAGCGCCCCAGGACGTGGTCCTTAAAAGTAACCGTCACGCCATCGCCGTTGGTCTCCACCTTCGGCGGATCGTCGGCCTCGAAGCGGAAGAACATGACCCCCAGCTCGCGGGCTTTGGTGTAGTAATCCTCGAGCAGGCCGTAGGTGCGGATGTCGCGATAGAGCACATACACATTCGCCTCGGGATTATCTTCCTTTATATGCAGCGCATTCTTGACGGCCGCCTGACAGCAAATCCGGGAGCAATTGGGATTGTCCTCGTTGCGCGAGCCGACACACTGGATCATCACCACCTGATCAAGGTCGGCGGCGCCTTTCTCTTTAATCCGCTGGGATAGCTCCACCTGGGTGACGACTTTGTCGCTCTGGCCGTATTGGTATTCCGTCGGCTGATATTCGGTCGCGCCGGTTGCCAGAATGACGACCCCGTGATCGATCTTGCGCTCGTACATACCCGGCCCTACCAGGACTTCCGTGGTGAAGTTGCCCTTGAAACCGGAAAAGCCGACGATGAGCGTATTGGTCAGGACCTGGATCTGCTCGTGGCCCTGGACCTTGTCGGTCAATTCGCCCACATAGGCCCCGACATTGTCGCCCTCAATCGTTTGCGTAAGCCGGTTGGCCATGCCGCCCAGTTCCGCCTCTTTCTCCACCAGGACCGTTTCGTAACCTTGATCGGCCAACCCCAGGGCGGCATTCATGCCCGACACCCCGCCGCCGATTACCAGCGCCCGCTGGTTGACCGGGATGACTTTCTCATTCAGGGGTACCAGGGTGGTGGCCCGCGAGACGGCCATTTTAATCAGGTCCTTGGCCTTTTCAGTCGCCTGCTCCGGATCGTTGGCATGCACCCAGGAGTTCTGGTTACGGATATTGGCCATCTCGAAGAGATATTTGTTCAGGCCGGTCGCCCTGAGGGTGTCCATAAAAATGCCCTCGTGGGTCTTGGGCGTACAGGCCCCCACCACCACGCGATTCAAGTTATGTTCCTTGATAATCTCTTTCATCTGCTCCTGGGAATCCTGGGAACAGGTGAAAAGGTTCTCGGTAACAAACTCCACGCCCGGTAGCGATTTGGCATATTCCACACAGGCCGGCACATCCACAACCCCGGCGATATTGATGCCGCAATCGCAGACAAATACACCTACCCGGGGATCCTGCCCGGCCACATCGATCTCATCGGGAATCTCCACGCTCCGGGTCTGGGTGCCGCGGGCCGCAGCCAGGCTGCCGCCGGCCAGACAGGCCGCCGCGCTGGCCTCGGTGACCGAGCTGGGGATGTCCTTGGGTCCCTGCAGGACGCCGCTGACATAAACGCCCGGCCGCGAGGTCTCCACCGGCGAGAACGGTTTGGTCACCGCAAAATTATATTGATCCAGCTCCACATCCAGGCGTTTGGCCAGGCCGGCGACAGATTCGGTCACCTCCAGCCCAACCGAGAGCACCACCATGTCGAAGATTTCTTCCTGGAGACCGTCGCCGTTGTTGCCGGCGTAGCGAATACGCAGGCTCCTATCGGGGCCGACCTCGTCCACGGTGTGGACCCGGGCCTTTACAAACCGCACACCTTCCTTGTCCTTGGCGCGATTGTAGTATCTCTCGTACTCCTTACCAAAAGTCCGGATATCCATATTGAAAATCGCGCAGTCCAGATCGCCGCCGGCATGCTCCTTGGCTATCATGGCATCCTTGATGGCGTACATGCAGCACACCGAAGAGCAGTATCCGTTGTTGCAGCGATTGGTATCACGGGAGCCCACACACTGGAGCCAGGCGATTTTCTTGGGCTCGGTGTCATCCGATGGTTTCGTAAGGTGCCCCATGGTGGGACCGGACGCACTTAGCAGCCGTTCAAACTCGAGACTGGTGAGTACATTGGGGTTGGACTGGTAGTGGTAGAACTGTTCCATACCCGTGGGATCAAAGGGGCGGCTGCCCGGGGAGAGCACCACGGACCCGACCTCTATCTCCCTTTCGACGGGCACCTGCTCGTGGCAGACGGCGTCGGCCAGACAGACCTCGACACACTGGTAGCACTCGCTGCAAACCCCGCACTCCAGGCAGCGTTCCGCCTCGGTTTTAGAAAGCGCTTCATCGTATCCCAGCTGGACCTCATTGAAGTTGTCCATGCGGATAGCCGGTTCCAGGGCCGGCATTTTCTGGCGGGGCGTCGGGATCGCGTTTTCGGTAGGCACATCCATCACACCCTGCCACTGTTTTTCGCGGTCGGCCGCCAAGTCTTCGCCCTGGATAAATCGGTGGATCGAAATTGCGGCTTCCCGGCCATGAGCGACCGCCTCCACCACCGTGGCCGGACCGGTGACGGCGTCACCACCGGCAAAAATGTCGGGGTCGCTGGTCTGCAGAGAGATCGGGTCTACATTCATGGTACCCCAGTCACTCAAGGTGCAGGCGCATTCGTCGGTGAGGCAGGCCCAGTCCGACTCCTGGCCGATGGCAGGGATAACCGTATCCACCTCGATGGTGTATTCAGAGCCTTCGACGGGTACCGGCCGGCGCCGTCCGCTGGCATCCGGTTCTCCCAGTTCCATGCGGATGCACTCGATGGCTTTGACTTTGCCGTTTTCATCACCGATGATATTGATGGGCGTTGTCAGGGTGTGGATGTCGATGCCCTCTTCCCGGCACTCCTCGATCTCCATCGGGTCGGCTGGCATCTCGTCTTCACTGCGCCGGTAGATCACAAAGGGCTTGGAGGCCCCGATGCGCAGGGAAGTGCGCACGGAGTCCATGGCCACGTTGCCGCCGCCAATGACAGCCACCCGGTCGCCGATGGATACCTCGTTGCCCAGGTTGAACTCCCGCAAGAAATCAACCCCGGGCAGTACGCCTTCCAGCTCCTCACCCGGTACGCCGAGCACTTTACACTCATGGGAACCGATGCCCATGAAAAAGGCGCTGTAGCCCTCATTGCGGAGCTGCTCGATGGTGACATCCTTGCCGATCTCCACCCCGGTTTTGCATTCCACGCCCAGGTCCTTGATCACCTGGATTTCAGTGTCGATTATTTTGCGGGGCAGGCGATAGGAAGGGATCCCGACGGTCAGCATCCCACCTAAGACAGGCAGTTTCTCGAAGACCGTCACCGCATAACCTTTCTGGGCCAGGAAATAAGCACAGGTCAGACCGGCGGGGCCGGAGCCGATGATGGCAACCTTTTTACCATTGGGGGCGGCCTTTTCCGGCACGTAAAATTCACCCGAATCCATCTCGTGGTCCGCCAGAAAGCGGTGCAGATGCATAATGGAGATCGAATCATCCACGTCGTTGCGGGTGCAGACGCCCTCACAGGGATGGTGGCAGACCCGCCCGCAGACGCCGGGAAAGGGGTGGTCCTGCTTGAACAGCTCCTGGGCCTCCCGGTACTTGCCGTCGTTGATCAGGGCAATGTAGCCCTGCACGCTGACGTGGGCGGGACAGGTGGCGCGGCACGGGGCGGTACCCTTCTTGGCAATGGCGTATGCCCCCGGGATGGCCTGGGCGTATTGCTTGAAGGCCGCCTTGCGATCCGCCAGGCCTTCGTTGTATTTATCCGGAACATTGATGGGGCAGACCTTGGCGCATTCGCCGCAGCTGGTGCACTTATCCAGGTCTATGAAACGGGGCTCCTGTTTGATACGGGCGGAAAATTGTCCGATTTCCCCTTCAAGCCCCAGTAATTCCGTGCCAGTTAAAAGCTCGATGTTCAGATGCCGGCCGACCTCGACCAGTTTAGGCGAGATAATTCACATGGCACAGTCGTTGGTCGGGAAGGTCTTGTCCAGCTGCGACATGAGTCCGCCGATAGCGGAAGACTTCTCGACCAGGTACACATAGTAGCCGGAATTGGCCAGATCCAGGGCCGATTGCATGCCGGCGATACCACCGCCGACGACCATCACGGATCCCAATGGGGTACTGCTGTTCACTGTGTTTTTTTCTTCCATATTATCCGTCCTTATACCCTTTCCAGAATCTCTGGCAGTTTATGCTCCCACCCGATGGTGGCAATCATCACACCGCTGAACCCTTCCTCCTTGAGCGCCCTTACGGTTTCGGCCGCTACCAGGGTGCACTCCTTGACCTTGTCGGGGGCTTTCTGCAGGCGTTTGATCAATGCGTCGGGCATGGCTATATGCCCCATATTCTTGGCCATGTAGCGGGCCATCCCCAGTGATTTGAGCAACACTACCGTGGGGATGATGGCAACCTGCAACGCCTGGGCTTTTTTGACAAACGGTGCTATGGCGCCCGTCTCGAAAACCGGCGGGGTGATGAAAAAACGGGCCCCTGCATCGGCCTTTTTCTTCATCTCTTCCAACTCCAGCTCCATGGACTTGCCTTTGGCCCCGGCATCGCTGGTCGACCCGACCAGGAATTTCGGTGCGCCGGCCAGTTCGATACCGGCCATGTCCTTGCCCTGGCCCAGCGTGTTGATGGCCGCGAGCAGATCCATCAGGTCGATGTCATAAACCGACCGGGCCTGGTGATGATCGCCATAGCTCGGATCTTCACCGGTAACGGCCATGACATTGGCAATCCCACAGCCATTGGCGGCCAGCAGGTCGGCCTGCAGTGCGATCCGGTTGCGGTCGCGGCAATTGACCTGCATGACGGTTTCGAGTCCCTTTGATTGCAGGATCATCGCGCCGCCCAGGGCGCTCATGCGCATTACGGCGTTGCTCATTTCCGGTACCACCAACGCGTCCACCCGGCCTTTCAGCCGAATGGCATTCTCAGTCATCTTGGAGACGTCCACCCCTTTGGGCGGTTCCATCTCCGCCAGGATGGCAAACCCTCCTTCATCTATTTTGGCTTTTAGCGTCATTGTGGGTCCCCTTGGTTATGTTTGATAAGAACAAGCGTGTAACGGGTGGACCTATGGAATCACCTCCCTTGTTCGCAAACAGTATGCCAGGCCGCATACGAGAAGGGATTTCACTAATAAATGTATTATTTTCAGAATGTTAAAAAACATTCGACCTTGTTCGGTAAGGATTTGGAACCGGCCGAAATTGAAAAGACTGTGCCAAAATGGCCTATTTGATTAGTTTCCACTTGTAATTTCATTAAGATAGTGTATGGTATCCCAAAATGGCACAGTCCAATTTGGCAGGGTACGATTTTCTGTTTGCTCGCCGCGCTATCAACCACACCTGATCTCGCTGCTTGGGTACCCCGGCCCGTACAAGCTGGGTCACAATTAAAAATACCGCGCTTTTGGCCTTCCTGTCATTCCGGACTTGATCCGGGCACGCAGTGAAGCGTAGCGCTATCCAGAGTGTTTTCTGGGCATAGAGATCTGGATGCCGGATCAAGTCCGGCATGACGGAGGTAATTTGAGCTATTTTGCTAATTGCGACACGTCTCGTAGGACCAAGCTTTGAGTCAAGCCCAGAGGGCGTGTTTTAATAATTGACGGCTAAAATCCGAAGTTCGAATTTATTTGCAAGTTATTTCAAGGGCATAGTCAGTTATCTCTGACTCCCGCATGGCGGGACAAGTCTAGCCCTGTGGACCAATTATTTATGAATACGTAAAGGTGACCTATGAACAGTAGTATCCTCGTGGTAGACGACGATGACGATTTCATGGCCATCCTCAAGATAAAGCTGCAGAAGATCGGGTATGGGAACGTGCGCCTTATGGCGAACCCGCTCAAGGCTGCAGCGGCCTTCACCAAGGGGGCCTGTGTGGATATCGCCCTGATCGACATGACGATGCCGGAGATGGAAGGGATCGAACTGCTCGAGCACATTAAAAATACCTGCCCGACCACAGAATGCATCATGGTCACGGCTGTAAACGAAGCCAGCGTGGCAGTGGAATGCCTGCGCAAAGGAGCCTATGACTACCTGGTCAAACCCGTCTCCAGTGACACGCTCGCACTGGCCCTTAACCGGGCCCTGGAGCGTAAGCGGCTGCTGGACATCCTGGACATCGAGAAAAAAGGTTCCCTGCCCCGGCTGATCTATGCCGATACGTTCAAGCCCATCGTAACCCAGTCTCCCAAGATGCTGCGCATACTCAAGGAGGCTGAACTTCACGCCCAGAGCGATGTTCCCATTTTACTCACCGGCGAGAGTGGTACCGGCAAGGAACTGTTGGCCCAGGCCATCCACTGCGCCAGTCCCCGCTCCAAGTTCAGGTTCACACCGGTCAATATGGCTTCGGTCTCCCCCAACCTGTTTGAATCGGAATTCTTCGGCCATACCAAGGGCGCTTTCACCGGCGCCGACAAAGGGCGCACCGGCTACCTGGAGCACACCGAAGGCGGTACCGTGTTCCTGGATGAAATCGGTACCATGCCCATTGACCTCCAGGGCAAACTGCTGCGCGTCCTCCAGGACGGTGAGTTCATCAAATTGGGCGCCAATCGCAACCAGAAAGCCGACGTACGCTTTGTGGCCGCCACTAATGAGGATTTGGAACAGCTCATGTCCAGCCGGGAGTTTCGGAAGGATCTATTTTACCGGATCCGGGGCGGATGGCTGCATCTGCCGCCCCTAAGGGAAAGAAGAGAGGACATTCCCTTGTTGATCGACAAGTTTTTAAAAAATACGAACGGCAACGGCGGCCCTATCCAGGTGGACCAGGATGCCATGTGCTGCCTTATGGAATATGACTATCTCGGCAATGTGCGCGAGCTCAAATCCATCGTCCAGTCTGCGGCCAACCTGGCCCAGGGCAAACCCATCACCAAGCGCAACCTACCGGAAGCTATTAAAAGCCGGACAGCCGCGACCTGCATAGATGAAAACCTGCAGACAGAGATCGTGCCGCTGGCCGAGATTGAACAGGAACACATCCTGAGCATCTATGCCCACACCAACCGGAACAAATCAAAAACCGCCCGCCTGCTGGGAATTGGTTTGAATACCTTGCGGCGTAAGCTCAAAGCATATGGCGAAAGTTGATGAATTGATCTGCAAGGAGGCGTTGTTTTGCCGATTGGAATAACGGACACGGATGGCGGCCTGGGCAACCATATTGTGGGCAGTGGCCATATCACCGGAAAAGAATACCTGGCCGCTATGCGGGCGCATTTAACTCAAGATGCAGCGAGTTTCAGCCGTTATCGATACTCACTATTCGATTTCAAGGAAATGGCGGAAATTCAGATTTCCAATGCTGAGATTGAAGAAATCGTGCATCTTTGCTGGGAAGCCGCCAAGGTCAACCCAAATCCGCTTGTCGCCATTGTTGCCGAGAGTGATGTACTTTTCGGACTGGCGCGCATGTACGAAGCCCTGATCTCCGGGACAGACTGGGAAGTCATGGTTTTTCGAACCACCCAGGAAGCAGAGAACTGGATTCATGCAAGGGCCAAAGAAAAATTTGGCCTGGATGACCTTACCATGGTGTAAAGCATTCTGGCCTGAACGACCAGGCTTTGGTTTACCCCTCAAAGTGGCTTGCATAATACGACTGAGTTTGAAGTGACTAAAGTACACCACGTTAGGCATTAGCTTCGCGTCAACTAAAGTGACTAAAGTTCATGAGTCGCTACGCTCCGCTGGTTATATCAAAATTGGCAGAATGCCTTAACTTTAGAGCACTTTAGGCAATGGCCCATTTCTTGGTCAGCATAGCCACCATCTCTGACTCCCGCAAGCCGGGACAAGCTTGGCCCTGAGTACCAGGTTTCAAAGGTGGCCTAAAACTGCTTTCAATTCCAGGGATCAGGGTGCTACCGGTAGCTGGTTTCCACCCACGCTTGAATACACCGCATGGCCTCCGCCTGGGATACACTGCTTTCCCAGCCAAGCTCCCGCCGAGCCTGGCTGCTGTCCACACTGTTATCGAGCCCCATGATAGCCGCTGCCAGACGTGTCATGGGTGGACGGATGCCCATCGGCGTCAACAGCCGTTCACAGATACTGCCCAAAAACCAGGCCATACCAAAGGAAAGCCCACCTTTGGGTGCCTTATTGATCCAGCCTCCCACGGTATTTAAATACTCCGCCCAGGTAATCGGATAGTCATCCCGGAAATGATAGGTCCTGCCATCAGCTTCTTTCGCATGGCCGGCCAGGATCATGCCGTCCACCAGGTTGTCGATATAGACAAAGGCACCCGGTGACCGGCCCTTGTTGATCAGAGGGAAGGGGCCGCGTTTAAAGGCGTCCAGGATTTCCCGCACCCAGACACTCCCCGGCCCGAAGACATTGGCCGGCCGGACAATGGTATAGGTCAAGTCGTTCCGGGTACAAAAATCTTTAACCAAGTCCTCGGCCAGGATCTTCGTATCGCAATAGGGAATGCCACATACCCGGCGCGCGGCATCTTCATTCAAACCGGCCAACGGCTTGCCGAGCCCCAGGGCAGCAAGGGAAGAGCAATAGACAAAACGGGACACCAAACCTTCCGATTCAGCCAGCAGGTTGCGGGTTCCGTCCACCATGACGGTTTCAAATTGTTTGCGGGTCCCCCAATCCAGGGTGCGGGCAGCAAGATGGTAGACGATATCAATGTCCTCAGCCACCCCGACTAGGGTATCGGGCCGGGTCAGGTCACCCCTGCGGATCTCGACCCCCAGCTCTTCCAGGGCCGCCCCATTTTCCTGGGGCAGGAGCAGCCCCCGCACGGTATTTCCCTTTTCGACCAGCTTTTTGGCCAGGTGGAAACCAATGAATCCGGCCGCTCCGGTTACAAGAAATCTCATAGCCTCAATCCTTTGTTCCTTAAAGTTTTACCGGCCAGGTGTGCGGGCTCATAGAACCCGCACTCTGCATCCAGATTAGAAATCAGAAAGATTCTGATAAAACATGGCAGTGGCCGGGCTCGTAACAGTCGGATCGGTCACCACGTTGATGCAGGCCGGCTTGCCGGATGCCACCGCTCGTTTGATAGCCGGGATGATTTCCTCGTCTTTCTCCACAAATTCACCGTAGCCGCCGAGGCCTTCCACCATTTTTTCATAGTGCCGCAGTCCCAGATCTGCACAGGTGCACCGTTCGCAGCCGATGCTCATCTCCTGGGAGTGTTTGATCATGCCCCAGGCACAATCATTGTTGACCACGCAAATCACGGGAATGTTGTGCCGTACCATGGTGTCAAATTCCATGCTGTTGAAACCGAAGGAGCCGTCTCCATGGAATACGACCACCGGTTTATCAGGATGCGCCAATTTCGCAGCCATGGCAAAGGGGATCCCCGTACCCAGGCAGCCCAGCAATGCAGCAGCCGGCGTCAGCACCCCCGCCTTGTGCTCGGAGAGGAATCCGGCCATACCATAATAGCTGGTATCGCCGCCGTCCGAGACATAGTAGGCATCCTCGCCGAACTCCTCCATAATGCGCGCAACCAGGCGGAAGGGGTGAATGGGATCGGAGGGTGTGTTGCGCTGTTCGGTCTCGGTGATCATGAAAGCCCGGTAAGCATTTTGGGACCGGTCAAGCCACTCGGCATGGCTGGCCTGATTGACCAGCGGGGTCAAGGCCGCAAACACCTGGCCGCAATCACCGGCCAGGCCCACTTCCGAACTTCGATTCCGGTCAATCTCGGTGGCCTCGATATCGATCCGGATGACCTTGGCGTCGGGAAATAACTTGGTGGCCTGCATGACCCAGTTAAAGCGGACCCCGGCGGCAATGATGACGTCTGCCTGGGGGGCAACCGTCATAACTCCCGTGAAGCCGCCGTCATTGATGGACTGGGGATGGCTGTCCGGCAAGACGCCCCGACCATTGTTGAGCAGGGCAAAGGGAAAACCGATTTTTTCGATAAACGCCTTGAACTGGTCGGGGCTGCCGCTCAGGCCCACACCGCTGCCACCGATGAACAGGGGTTTTTCAGCGCCGTTGATGATTTCGGCCGCTTTGGCCAGTTCGGAGTCGTGGGGCCGGGTCACGGTCTGGTGCATCTTTTTGACCGGGAAATCAACAGTGCTTTCGTCTGTGGTAATGGACAGGATGTCCGGCGGGAGTTCCAGACATACCGGGCCGGGCCTTCCCTGGGTGGCATGCCGGAAGGCAATGGAGAGATATTCGGGAATCCGCTTGATATCGTAGCAAGTGGCACACCACTTGGTCACCGGTTTGACCATATCGATCTGATTCATCTCCTGGAGGGCACCGGTCAGGTCGTCCCGCAGTGGATGCCGGCCACACAACACCACCAAGGGGGCATTGTCCAGATAGGCATTGGCAATGCCCGTCAGGGCGTTGGTGAAGCCGGGGCCCGCCGTGACGAGACAAACGCCCGGCTGGCCCTGATAAATCGACCAGGCATGCGCCATCATGGCGGCGGCCTGCTCGTGCCGGACGTCGATGGCACGAATGTCATATTCGTTCAATCCGTCCAGCAGGTTTTCAATATGTCCTCCCGAAAGGGTGAAGACTGTATCCACGTTCTCGATTTCCTTCATATATTTGGCTGCCAGGTGTCCACCGTACATGTCTGCCATTGTTTTCTCCTCGTTTATTTGATTTTAGGGTTGTTCAAATTACTACCGAACAATAGTTCTGTAGTGGTTGCTACATGATGAGCTTGGTCCCATCCTCAAACCACTGTGCAAAAAAACTCACTCCTTCTACCTTCAGTTTACCTTCGGCCGCCGCATTGAACGAAGCATCTTTCTCTTTACTGGTCAGGACCGCGAACCCGGTGGCCGCATCTTTGAATGTCAGGGCGACATCGAAGTCCGTATGGTCACCACCATGCGAGGAGACCTTGCCCTTGTTGAAACGGAAAAGCCGGGCGTGCTTGCCACCTCTCGTCCGAATCAGGATGCGCGCATCCATCTTGCGGATGTACCACTTGAATTTTTTGGAGCCCAGGGAAGCAATCTTCAAAATTATCCCCAGGGCGAAGAGAAGTATCGATAGTCGCATAAAGATCTCCTTTTGAGAGGGAGTAAAAGGTCAGGTAAATGAAACCAGGGTCTTGATGGCTTTATGCTGGCCCTTGTTCATGTTTACTGCAATCATCTCCATGTAATCATCTATTGGAAACTTGTGGGTCACCAGGGATTCCGCATCGATCTTGCCCGCAAGCATGAAATCGAGGGCCACTTCAAATACATGCCGCCGCTCCCCTGCGTGGGTCACCTCACCGTATCCGTAAACGCCCTTGACCGTTTGCAGCTTCAACCAAATGGGCGTCAGGTCCAGTTTGACCTCTTTGCCGATGCCTACCACGCTCAGGGCACCGAAGGCAGACAACAATCGCAAACTCATGTTCAAAGTGGATGTATTGCCGACCGTATCGTAAATCCGGTTGAAACCACCCATAAGAATTTCATTGCCCAGCATGGGTTTGTAGGCCGTGGCCCCGGTAATGCTTTCGGTCTGGTTGAAGACCTCTTTCCAAGGGATGACCTCCCCGGCCCCCATCTTTAGCGTCAGATCAGCCGCAAAGGGAGACGGCTCGATGACCGATATACGGCAGTCCGGAGCCAGGGCTCGAATGGACTGGATGATCAGGTTGCCGATGACACCGCCCCCGATGACCAGGGTCCGGTCGGTGGGCACGGGCAGATTGTCAAACACGGTCTGTAAGGCCACGGCGACCGGCTCCGTCATGGCAGCCGACTCCAGGGAGAGCTCGTCCGGAATTTTGAACAGCTGGCTTTGGTGGGCCGCCAGGTAGGGGGCAAACCCGCCGTTCACTTTACTGTTTATGCCGATAAACATGCCTGGCGGTAGATTGCCCTCGGCCAGATTTTCGCAATTGGAGGACCTACCGGCCGCGCAGCTGTGGCATTCGGGCACAATTCCGCGTGTTGCACATCCCAGGCTGGGATTAACCGCCACCTTATCACCGGGACTGAAGCCCTGCACCGCTGTACCGGTTTCGACCACTTCCCCTACAATTTCGTGACCGGTTATGCAGGGGAAGGATGTAAATGGTGACGCCGTGGGCGAGTCGTGCAGAAGCATCAGATTCAAATCACTTCCACAGAAACCGCAATATATCGTCTGGATTTTGACCCATTCGTCGGTGGGCAATGTCGGTTCCGGAATCTCAACCAGTTCTATGGTTTTTACCGGGCCTTTAAAGAAAACCCTGTTGCCCAGAACGGGCTTCAAAGTTTTGGCCGCTATGAACTTCCAGGTATTGACGTCGAACTGCAATGCTTTCATGGCGTCTCCTGCCGATAAGGTTAGGTCGTGCGATTGGGCTGCCAGGCACGTATACATCCAGGTTATCAGGGGATAGCATGAACGGGAGCAAGAGCGCGTTGAAGGTGTGGCACCCCTGAACGGAACTCTTTATATGACATAAAAGTCATATTTGTAAAGTAAAAAATTTAAATAATATTTAGATTGTTATAAAAAATTTATGATTTTTTTATCATATTATTATAATTTTGCTTGAAAACCGAGCAGTAAGCCGTTACAGTCCAGAGTGTCTATTCATTTTTACGAGAGGTCGGCATGCAAGGCGTCAGAGAGCCCAAACAGCAGCGCGGTATTCAGACCAAACAACGGATTATAAAAGCAGCCTATAAATTATTCGCCAGCAAGGGGGTGCACGGCACAACTGCCCGGGAAATTGCCCAGAAAGCCGGGGTAGCCAATGGCAGTTTTTATGCCTATTTCAAAAACAAGAAGGCCCTTTTGTTGGAAATGCTGGAAGATTACCTGGAAATACACTTCCGAACGATCTGGCGCGGCCTGGATGGTTTTAACGTGAATGAAATCGACCGGGATAAGATTCGCGCCATCCTGGACAGTGTGTTCGAGGCCTATGAAATCTCTCCGGATTTCCATCGTCAGACCCACGCCCTCCGTTATTCGGACCCGGCCATCAAGCGAATTTTCGATCGGGAACGGGAACGGGAAATCGATCAGATTCAGTACATCCTAGAAAAAAACGTGCATCGCCTGGACCACATAAGCAAACCCCAGGCAGCGGCCATGGTGATCCATAATGCCGTCGAAAACGTGGCCCTCACAGCCAAGATTGTCGGTTCCCCTATACCGGAAGATCAGCTGGCCGATGGTTTGGCTGATATGATCGCCGGATTTGTTTTAGGCAATGCAGCCGTTTCAAACTGACAACTGACCGGCATGGAATACCCAACCTTTCCCAAACATCTTGCCGGAACAAAACGCAGTCGCTAAATCCCTCCGGGTCAATATCCTGTAACCATGGTGTCCAATATTCAAGCGACAGCTTGTGTTTTCTCAAAATTCTGCTATTTTAGATGGTTATAGTCTAAGTAAAGAATCCTGGCCCAAAGGGCCAGGCTTTGGGTTGCCCCTCAAAGGGGCTTTGCTAAAACCAAAAAGCAAGACCTGGCATCGCGCAGAGACGCGGAGGCGCAGAGAAAAGCAAAACCAGAATTTCGTCGCACTAGCGTGCGAAAAACCAAGTCATGCTCACTGCAAAAGCGCTCTTTTGGTTTTATCCGGCGAAGCCGAAACTATTCATGGGTTTCTCTGCGTCTCTGTGTCTCTGCGCGAGAATATTGCTTTTTCGGCATAGCCAATTATCTCTGACCTGGCCCTGAGGACCAGGTTTGTAAGGATTGAATCAAGCCTATGGGCGTAAAGGTGGCACCAATTCTTCCATCATCTCTTGGGCCGAAAAAGACAAGTGGACTCATTTAAGAAAAAAGCGACCGACGCAACGCCTGCCAATGATCTACAGGCAAGGAAATACGATGACAGCTTGCCGGGACAGCTATGCGACCTGCTTCCGGAGATCGTTGCCTACATAGACAAGGACCTGCACTGCCGGTTTATAAATGTACGCTTCGAGGAACTTTTCCATCTGGCCCCCGCCGACATTGTGGGTCGCCCGATCAGGGAGATCATTGGAGAAGCCGCCTATCAAAAAGTAGAGCTCATATATCAGGCCGCGCTTGCAGGCGACGAACAGCTGGTGGAATTGCCCATTACCCTCCCGGACGGCAATCGCCGCTTTATCAAGGCCCACTATATTCCGGATGTTAACAATGATGAAGTGATTGGTTTTTTCAGTATCATCCGGGACATTACCGCTGAAAGGCTGGCTGAAAAAAGACTCGTTGAAAGCGAAAGAAATTACCGGGAAATCTTCGATGCCAGCAGCGAAGCAATCATCATTCACGATGCCGAGACCGGCCGAATCGTAGACATTAATCAAACCATGCTGGATATGTACGGGTATTCTCGCGAGGAGGCTTTACAGTTGGAAGTTGCCGACATAAGTTGTACCGCACCGGCATTTTCACAGGCGGAAGCTGTCAAAAAGCTGCAACGCGCAATTGACGACGGTCCCCAACTGTTTGAATGGTTCGCCCGCCATAAAACCGGGGATTGCTTCTGGGTTGAGGTCGCCCTGCAAAGCACCGCAATTGGCGGGCAAGATCGCGTGCTGGCTGTGATTCGCAATATCTCTGAAAGAAAGCGACTTGACAGTCAAATCCGCCTCATGCAGCACTGGGTTGAGCACAATGAAGATCTTTTTTTCTGGGTGCAGGAGGACTCCCGGATTCTGTATGTCAACCCGGCTGTTTGCAATGCCCTAAACTACACCCTCGATGAACTTTGCGACATGCAAGTGGGTGACTTCGATCTGGGCCTGCCCCATGAGGCCTGGCCGGATTTTGCCCGTAAATTGAAAGATATGGGGACGTATCGTTTTGAAAGCCGCCTGCGGGGGAAAGACGGCCGCATTTTCCCCGTTGAAATTACCACCAATCATTTGCAGTTTGAATCCAAAGATAATTTTTTTGCCTATGCCCGGGATATCAGCGACCGGATCCGGGCCGAAAAGGATCACAAAAAACTGGAACTGCAACTGGCCCAGGCCCAAAAGCTGGAAGCCATCGGCACGCTGGCCGGCGGCATCGCCCACGACTTCAACAATATTTTGTCCTCGGTTATCGGTTTTGCCGAGTTGGCCAAACTCGATCTCCCTGAGCATGCTGCCGAGCCCAGGGCTCATATGGGGCAGGTCATCAAGGCGGGACTGCGGGCCAAGGAGTTGGTACAGCATATCTTGACCTTCAGCCGTCACACAAAAACCGAAAAGCACCGGCTGCATCCCGCCCCCGTTATAAAAGAAGTCAGCAAGCTGCTGAAATCCACCCTGCCCGCATCCATTGAAGTGCGCGTCAATTTAGAAGATCCGGATCTCGCTGTGCTGGGGGATCCTTCCCAGATACACCAGATTTTGATGAACTTGTGTGTCAATGCCGTCTACGCCATGACGGATGACGGCGGCAGATTGGAAATCGGCCTGAGAAAGGCGCGGGTTGATCGGCATGAATCCGTAAAAAGCGAGGAACTGGCACCGGGAGAGTATCTGGAACTTACCGTGTCCGATACCGGCCCCGGAATCTCGAACGAGATTTTAGACTGGATTTTCGACCCCTTCTTTACCACCAAACCGCGCGGGAAGGGTAGCGGTATGGGGCTGTCGGTCGTCCATGGCATTGTAAAGGCCATGGATGGCACCATCGTGGTAGAGAGCGAGCCTGGCAGTGGTACGCTGTTTCGGGTTATTCTGCCGGTGCAGGCCGTATCCAGAGAGGACCCGCGAGCGGCAGGCGACAAGGCGCTGCGGCCCGGCCGGGGAAAGATCCTCTTTGTAGATGATGAAAAGGATCTCACCCTGGCAACCGGCAAACTTCTGCGCAAGCTCGGATATGACGTCATCACCGCAGCCAACGGCCTGGCGGCGCTGGATACGTTCACGGCGCAGGCCAACGATTTTGATCTCGTGATTACCGACCTGGATATGCCGGGAATCACCGGCATAGAACTGGCCAAGCAAATAGTTGCCGTACGGCCGGAGGTCCCGATTATCCTCTGCACCGGCTTTGCAAGCGAGTTCACCCAGGAGAGCCTGGACGAATTAGGTATTCGCAGCCTTATCCGCAAGCCGGTCATTCCCTCGGAACTGTCAACTGTTGTCAACGCGGTTATCGCCGCAAACCAAAAGGTTAAATCGAATTATGGCTAATATCCTGATCGTGGATGACGACCGGCAGTTGTGCCTGTTTCTGTCCAAATTGATCGCAACACAGGGACACATGGGTGTTATGGCCCACAGCATAAGCGATGCCTTGGCCAAAAGTCGATCCGGCGATTTCGATCTTATCCTGCTTGACCTGGAACTCCCGGACGGCAACGGTCTTTCCGCTCTGGCTGATATTCGCTTAACCCCCTCATCCCCCGAGGTAATTATCATTACCGGCACCGGCAACATCGAAGGCGCCGAACTGGCCTTTAAGTATGGCGCCTGGGATTTCATTCCCAAACCGCCGAATACGAACGAGGTAATCTTGTCCATAACCCGGGCCCTCGAGTACCGCGATGAAAAACAGGCGGTGCAAATGCCCAGGGTGTTGGCCCGGGAAGGCATTGTGGGTGAATCTCCGGCGCTGATAACCGCCCTGGAACTGGTCGCCCAGGCAGCCACCAATGATATCAGCGTCTTGGTTACCGGTGAAACCGGTACGGGAAAAGAGGTGACCGCCAGGGCAATTCATGGGAACAGCGCCCGCACAGATGGACCTTTCATTGTTGTCGATTGTGCTTCCCTGCCGGAGTCTTTGATTGAAAGCTCTCTGTTCGGGCATGAGAAAGGGGCCTTCACCGGGGCCACCGAAAAACGCGTGGGCCTGATCAAGCAGGCTGAAAGTGGAACGCTTTTCCTGGACGAAGTGGGTGAGTTGCCGCCGGCCATGCAAAGGAAATTTTTAAGAGTCTTGCAGGAACATCGGTTTCGCCCGGTTGGCGGCACAAGGGAGGTACACAGTGACTTTCGCCTCATAGCAGCCACGAACCGAGATCTCGACCGAATGATCGACGGGAACAATTTCAGGCAGGACCTGTTATACCGGCTGCGCTCTCTATCCATCCATCTGCCGGCCTTGCGTGAGCGACGCTCGGACATTATAGGCCTCACCCTGCACCATCTCAACCAATACAGTGCTTCCAGTGGAGGGCATGCTTTGAAAGGCTGCTCACCGGACCTTTATGAAGCCCTGACGGCCTATGACTGGCCCGGTAATATTCGGGAACTATTCAATGCCCTGGACCATGCGCTTTCGGCCGCCGGCGACAGCCCAACCCTGCATCCGATCCATCTCCCCCCAACAATTCGCCTGCCACAGATCAGGGGTCAGCTTGGTGAACAAGACACAACCGCCGAAACGCCCAATGATTTGCAGGATTCAAATGGCAATCTGCTCCCAATTCGGGAATATAGAGACACCATGCTGGCAACGGCTGAGAAAACATACCTGCTTGCCCTCATGCGCCGTACCAGCGGCAATATAAAACAAGCCTGTGAGATTTCCGGTTTATCCAAGTCGCGACTTCTAGCCCTGCTTAAAAAATACGATACACCCCGTTTTCGCGAGTCGAAATAACATCCACACCTGGGTTTTACAGCCAGCAAGGGTCCTGCCGCACAGGACACACAGGTCCTGTGCGGCAGGACCGCGCCTTGATCCGCCCCTTCACAGCACAGCCACCATCGTTCTAACACCTTGTAATTAATAAACTACTTCAACTTCACCCCATATGGCACAACCTGTGCTTAGCAATCTGATAGAAACGTATAATCTAGATTTATATGAAAGGATGGAAAATGCAGCTTCATTTATATCTATCACCGCATGCGGAGTCCCGGGAGCAATTAAAAGAGGTGTTAAAGGGCAACCTGGAACGGTTCAATGTCATCCAATATACCGCCTTGGAAAATGTTGGGAAGGTGTTGCCCGGTGACGGCACCCGGCCGGACGCGGCTTTGATCCTGATGGGAAACAAAACGGAGTTACTCCAATTGTTTGAAAATAAATTCATGCGCAACCTGAAATCGATCCTGATTTTTCCCGAAACAGATCCGGAAACCATGCAGCGGGCTTATGCTCTGAGCCCCATCACCATCTGCCATAATAACGGGGATTTTGAAGACGTTGCCAGTATCCTGGAGCATATCCATACGCGCACCGAAGCAACGCCCGCATATTTACCGAACTAAATTAGCAATCTGTTGAATACGGAACCATAAAAATGACCAGACGAGGAGACTTGAAATGACAGAAGAAGCAAAAACCATCGATCAAGCCGTTAAGCAAATGACGGCGCGCAAAGGAAAATACCTGACTTTCAGTATGGCCGGGGAAGAATACGGAATCGGCATCCTGAAAATCAAAGAAATTATCGGGATGATGCCGGTTACCACGGTTCCCCAAACACCCGAATTTGTAAAGGGCGTGATCAATCTGCGGGGCAAAGTGATTCCCGTGATCGACCTGCGCCTGCGTTTCGGGATGGAAGAAAAAACCTACAACGAACGGACCTGCATAATCGTCGTGGAGATAGAAGGTCCGAACGGAACCGTGCTCATCGGCATTGTCGTCGATTCGGTTTCCGAAGTGCTGAATATCCAAGCCGAGGATATCGAAAACACCCCCACTTTCGGCACCCAGGTGGACACCGACTACATCATGGGGATGGCCAAAATGGACGGCGATATCAAAATTCTGCTGGATATCGACAAGGTCCTGAACGAGCAAGAGATCGAAGTTCTGGAACGAGCAGCCTAAAGCAATGCGAGTTTAATTGAATAAGCGCAAAATATATCTGAAAGGAGAAAAAATGAAGAATTTAACCATCGGAAAACGACTTTATGCCGCATTCGGAATCATGATTCTGTTCGTCCTGATCCTCAGTGGCGGCGGCATGTATCAACTCAAGGGTGTCACCCATGAATTCGACTACCTCGTCAAAGAGTATCAGCCCATCGGGGAGGCTGCCGAGGAAATCGAGATCAGTCTGTTGACCATGCGGCGCCATGAAAAGGATTACATCGCCCGCAAGAAGGAAAAGTACCTGGCCAAAATGGACAAGGCCCATGACAAGCTTCACCATCAATCCCAGGATTTGGCCGCCAGGGCCGAAAAACTGGGTCTAGACCACATTGCGGCCGAAAGTAAAAAAATTGAAGCCGACCTGATAGCCTACGAGAAGGGCTTCAACAACATCGTTGCCCTGATCAAGGCCCAGGGTAACAAGGACACCGGCATCCGAGGCGCCATGCGCAAGGAGGCCCATGGGATGGAAACCGCGATCAAGGAGATCGGGTCCGATGCCCTGATGGTCCACTACCTGATGATGCGGCGCCACGAGAAGGATTTCATCCTGCGTGAGGACAATAAATACATAGCCAAATCTCGCAAAGTGGTCGACAAAATCGATGCCGCTGTCAACAAGGGGAACTTTGCATCCGAGGCCGGCCAGAGTCTGGTCAAACATGCCAAGGGCTATGTAACCGCATTTGCCAAGCTGGCCGACAACATCGGCGGTATGAAAAAAGAATACCCCGCCATGCGTAAGGCTGCCCACGAAATAGAAGAACTTGCCCACAATATTCTCAAAGAAATCCACACCGTCGTCGAGACCAGGGTGGAAGAAACCAATCACCACGCCGAGTCTACCATTATGTTTGCTTATATCTTTTGCGGTATCATCGTGGTTTCCGGCATTATTTTGGCATTCTTTTCAGTCCGCTCGATCACCAAGCCATTGAGTCGGGCCATCTCCAGCCTTAACGAAGGCGCCGAACAGGTGGCTTCGGCCTCCGGCCAGGTCTCTTCTTCCAGCCAGCAACTGGCGGCGGGTACCAGCGAGCAGGCGGCGTCCATCGAAGAGACTTCCGCCTCCCTGGAAGAAATGTCGTCCATGACCAAGCAGAACGCCGACAACGCCGGTCAGGCCGACGGCCTGATGAAGGAAGCTGCGGACGTGGTCACCACGGCCAACGACTCCATGGGACGTTTGACCACCTCTATGGCGGATATTTCCAAAGCAAGCGAAGAAACGTCCAAGATTATCAAAACCATCGACGAGATCGCGTTTCAGACCAACCTGCTGGCCCTCAACGCGGCGGTCGAAGCGGCTCGCGCAGGGGAAGCCGGGGCCGGTTTTGCCGTGGTCGCGGACGAAGTTCGCAACCTGGCCATGCGGGCCGCCGATGCCGCCAAGGATACCGCTGTTCTGATTGAAGATACGGTTAAAAAAATCGGCGAGGGCTCCGGCCTGGTAGAAACGACCAATGATGCTTTTTCCCAAGTCTCTGAAAGCGCCGCCAAGGTTGGTGAGCTCGTAAGTGAGATCGCCGCCGCCTCCGGTGAGCAGGCGGACGGGATCGAGCAGGTCAACCGGGCCGTTGTGGAAATGGACAAGGTTGTCCAGCAAAACGCCGCCAGTGCCGAAGAGTCGGCCTCAGCCTCTGAGGAAATGAGTGCCCAGGCTGAACAGATGCGCAGTATCGTGGGTGAGCTAAAAGCGTTGTCGGGTGCCGCTGGTCAAGCAGACAAAGATTCGGGCGACCTTGATGAATCGCCTCAAGCGCCGGCGCCAGCGGCCGACCCGAAACCGTCGTCGGTCCAAATGTTGACTGCTAACTCCAAACAAAATCCGGAGAATATCATTCCCCTGGAAGACGAAGATTTCGGCAACTTTTAAAAGTGTGTGCGGGGAGCCGCCCCTGGTATGGGTTAGTAGGGGGAACCGGGGGCGGCTACCCAATTGAAATATAGTGACCGCGCTATTTAGGAAAGAATCGCTCCAGCTAAAAGACCCAGGTGTTACATGCGCAATGTCCAAACATTTTTCTTGATTCTATTTCTTGGCAGTACCTGGAGTTTCGGGTTGCCTGGCGCAAGCCCCTCCAGCGCTGCCGAAAAGATTCGCATGGCGTCTGTGCGCGAGGAAAAGACCGTAGATGGTCTCGCGCTAAAACTGGTGTTCACCGATGCTTTTCGCCGTATGGGCAAAGAGTTAGTTTACATCTACTACCCCCCCAAACGCGGGAGCTTGATGGCGAACAGTGGTCAGATCGATGGTGAACTGGCCCGGGGAGCCCGATATAACGGCCGGTTTCCAAACCTGATAATGGTCATTGAACCGATCATTACCATAAAAATATCAGGTTTCGTGGTCGACCCGGCCATACAATTGCGGGGGTGGGAAAGTCTCGCCGGCACTAACTACCGCATAGACTACATGCGGGGCCAGTTAGCTATTCAAAATCGACTGCAGGAAGTAGCCCGTCCTGAAAATGTAACGGCCGTCAGTCACTGGCTGCAGGGTCTAAGGAAGCTGGCTTCGGGTAGAACAGATATCTACATAGGGATTGAGAGAACGTTGAAGGCTGCGCTCTCATCGCCAAAGTTGAAACTTGCAGGGATATCTCATTGTTGTGTTTTTGAGGAACAGACGATTCACACTTACCTGCACAAACGTCACCGACATTTGGTAGATACGCTGGCGGGCGTCATTAAAGAAATGAAAAAGGCCGGATTAATTGAAAAGTATATCCAGACGGCCCGGCTAAAATTGAACCCCTGATCTTGATCGTTGCCTGGTTTTCGGGGCGACCAGCGGAAAGCGCAAGCAGCTGGTAAATGTCTGTTCGAACCGTAATGAAAGGAAAGCGAAGCATAATTTTAATCTAGACCCGAAAGTTTGCGGGTCACTGGAAATGTATCATGGCTACCAAGTCCGCACCGTCAAAAGTAGAGGAAGAAAGAAATTCGAAATTTGGGTCCGAGCATAAGCAAAGAAAAGGTGGGCCCTGTCACGTTTTAGGAAATCCCGCGCTCGGATTGAGAGGGGAGTCAGGTTGCGAAATCTACAGTTCCCTAAAAAGTGAAACCGATAGGCGCTATCGAACGCTTTTTAATAACGCGCCTGACGCCATCTTCACAATATCTGTTTCCGATCTCAAAATTACGGATTTCAATAAGAAGGCGCTTGAAACCTTTGAATACGAACCCGATGAATTCATCGGTAAAACGCCTTGGGAACTATCGCCTTCGCAGCAGTATGACGGCAGCACTTCCAAATCAAAAGTCACCCATAATGTGAATAAGCTGTTGCAAAGCCCGGGTCCGATAACGTTTGCCTGGCTTCACCAGCGGTTCGGCGGAGAAACGTTTGACGCGGAGGTCAGCCTGTCGGTATTGGATCGTGCACCGGAAATGACGATGCTGGCGATCGTCCGTGATATTACCCAAAGAAAGCAGCAGGACCAACAAATCCATCTCATGCACCACTGGGTGGAACACAGCGTCGACTTGTTTTTCTGGGTCCGGGAAGACTCGCAGGTCTTATATGTAAATCAGGCTGTTTGTCAGGCGCTGGGATATAGCCATGATGAACTTGGTGCCATGCGGGTCAGCGATTTTGACCTGAAACTCCCACCCGCCGCCTGGCCCAGCTTTGCTTCCGAATTAAAATCCGAAAGAAACCTGTGCTTCGAAAGCCGTTTGCGCCGAAAAAACGGCACCAACTTCCCCGTCGAAATCACTGCGAATGCCTTGAAGTTTGAAGGCCGCGATCATTTTTTTGCCTACGGCCGGGATATCAGCGACAGAGTCAAGGCCGAAGAGGATCGCTCCAAGTTGGAAAATCAGCTGGTGCAGGTTCAGAAAATGGAGGCGATCGGAACACTGGCCGGCGGCATCGCACACGATTTTAACAATATTTTATCCGCTATACTGGGATTTGCGGAACTGGCCCAGTTTGAAACTCCCCAAAAAGGGCTCCTGGCCGGATATATAGACAACATATTGCGCGCCGGAAAACGGGCCAAAGACCTGGTCGAACAGATCCTGGCTTTCAGCCGTCAGTCTGAACAAACCCTGATGCCGGTCCCCGTGAAATCGATAGTTAAAGAAACCCTGAAACTCTTACGCGCCTCGCTACCCACAACGATAGACATCAAGCAGGAGCTTGCCAGCGATTCCAAGGTGATGGGCGATGCAACCAAACTTCACCAAATTGTAATGAATCTTTGTTCAAATGCAGGGTACGCCATGCGGGATACCGGTGGGACGCTGCACATACAGTTAAGAGATATCCGTTTGCCGGCTGGATATGAGAATCCGTATCCCGGCATCGAACCGGGGGCGTTCATCGAACTAACTGTCACCGATACGGGTGAAGGCATGGCGCCTGAAACGCTGGAACGCATATATGATCCTTTTTTCACGACCAAAGAAAGGGGCCAGGGAACCGGCATGGGACTTTCGGCCGTCCATGGGATTGTGAAAGATTATGGGGGTATCATTCATGCCCGCAGCCAACTGGGAAAAGGCACCGCGTTCAAGGTCGATCTGCCCATAATCGAAGACCGGGCTCAATCTGAGACCGAAATCCAGGAGGCGCTTCCCAGGGGCCAGGAGCAAGTTCTGGTTGTCGACGATGAACCTGATATTGTCGAGATCGGAAAACTGCTTTTACAAAATCTGGGCTACAAGGTTGTCAGCCGCGTGAGCAGCCTGGAAGCGCTGGAGCTGTTCAAATCGCGACCGGAAAAATTCGATCTGGTCATCACGGACCTGACCATGCCGCAAATGACCGGTGACAAACTCGCCCAGGAACTCATTGCCATCCGGGCAGACATTCCAATCATACTCTGTTCCGGCTACAGCACCCAGATAACTGAAGAAGCGGCGAAAAAAATCGGCATCCACGCTATCCTCATGAAGCCGATTATCGTAAAAGAAATGGCCAAACTGGTCAGAAAAGTACTTGATAAGTCTGGGGAAAAGGTCTGATGCTGAACACTTCCCGATATAACCCTATGGAGCAGCGCCTCAAATCCTTTGAAAAGGCCGAGATACGTTATCGGGCACTTTTCGATTCTTCGTTTGACGCTATTTCCATTGTTGATCCCCAAACGGGCCGGTTCATCGACTGTAACCGCGCGGCCTTGAATTTACACCGCATAAAATCGCGTGAAAACTTTATAGGTTTAAAGCCGAGCCAGCTGTCGCCCAAACGCCAGCCAGATGGGCAATTGTCAGAAAAACTCGCTGAAGAACATATCACTGCGGCCCTCAGCGAAGGTGTCAAAATATTTGATTGGACCCATTGCACCGCAGAGGGTGAGCCAGTTAATGCCATGGTAACGCTAAGTCCCATGGAACTTGGCAACAAAAAACTGGTGATGGCCATCGTCAGGGACATCACTGAGAAAAGACAGTCCGAAGCGCTGCAGCGCTTTCAAGCCCAAATCATCGATCAGATTCACGATTCCGTCATCTCGGTTGATATGGGGGGGGTTATAACCAGCTGGAACAAAGGTTCGAAGAACTTATTTCACTATTCAAAAAGCGACATCATCGGACAGCACGTTTCACTTTTATATCCGGGAAGTTTTCATGGATACCTCCAAAATGAGATCATCCCCACTTTGCTGGCCCAGGGAAACCACGGCTATGATACCCCCTTGGTACGTAAAGACGGAACTGAATTTATGGCCCGGGTGTCCTTATCCGTGCTGAAAAACGAGGCCGGCGAAATTAATGGCATGATCGGTTACACCCTGGACATTACCGATCAAAAACGTGCCGAATCTGAGCTTCAAATGAGTGAGGAGCGGTTTCGGGCGATTTTCGATTCCACTAAAGACTGCATCCTGGTTTGGGATCGTCAATACAATTATCTATATGCCAACCAAGCGGCGATCGACCACGTGGGTACCACCCGGGACAAGGTCATCGGTAAAAACATTCGCGACGGGCTGAGACACACACCTGATTTCATGCGGCTATGGATGAGCCGCATCGACACGGCTTTTAGAACCGAAAAACCACTGCGAGTTGAAGACACAGTCTCTATCGGTAATAAAACCGTCTACTTCGAATCCGTACTTTCTCCGATCATTAAAAAAGATGGCAGCATGTTTGCCGTAGGCGTTGTTTATCGTGACGTCACTCGGCGCAAAAACATGGAGGAGGAGCTCAAACGTCTGGCCTTGACCGACCCGCTTACCGGTGCGGATAACCGGCGCAGCTTTCTCGAAAAGGGGAAGTATGAATTGATTCGTTCCCAGCGGTACCAGCATGCTTTCGCATTGCTGATGCTGGATATCGACCATTTCAAGGCTGTCAATGATACGCAAGGCCATCATGTAGGCGATGAGGTGCTAAAAGCCCTGGTTGCCAAATGCACTCAAACACTGCGCGATACCGATCTATTGGGCCGTCTGGGAGGCGAGGAGTTTGCCATCATTCTGCCCGAATCTGATATGGCGGCAGCCATGGAAGTAGGCGAACGCCTGCGACAGACACTTTCTGAAATCAAAATCTCCACGGACAGGGGTGCTATTCAGGTCACCGTCAGTATCGGCCTGGCGATGATGAAGGCGGGAGACGACACCCTGGATGCCATTATGGGTCGTGCCGATGCAGCCCTTTACAAAGCCAAACAGTCCGGGAGGAACAAATTGGTTCGAGGATAAATTAAGGCCACCATCATCATGGGTGCTTTTCAAGATCAACACTTTAAATGAAAAACCTATTTGGAAATAAAGAGGGTTAGTTAATCTTACCCCAGGCAACACCATGCTCACTTTTAGAATCATGAATTATCGTAAATTACACAACCTGTTAGTTCGCCCAACCTGGACCTTTGCTCTCGTAGTGGTTTTGGTAACCCTTGCAGTTGGCTTCACTGCGGCCCGAACTGTTCAGGCTCAAGATGTGATTCGCTTATTCAAGCCACACTCTGAACTGGATCAGCGCCACCTGTATAACAATGCGCTCTTGACGCTTGCCCTGGAGAAAACAAAACCGCAGTATGGTAATTTCGATTTTGTTTTTACATTGCCCGGTACGCAACGCAATCGCGCCTTGGTTGAGATAATTTCCAGCCGCAAGGTGAACGTACATATCGTGCCAACGCGGCCGGAATGGGAGCTAAAAGCATTACCGATCCGTATTCCTGTATTGAAGGGGCTGCTCGGATATCGTCTCTTTTTGATCAGACGTCATGATATTGAAAAGTTCAAACAGATCGAATCCCTCTACCAATTAAAGACGTTGAAAGCCGGATTGCGTCAGCAGTGGTCCACCACCAAGGCCATGACCAGGCTCGGATTTCAAGTCGTTACCGGCAGCGATTATGAAGGCCTGTTTGCGATGCTCATGGCAAACCGGTTCGACTACTTTCCCCGAGGGGTCAACGAAATCTTCAGAGAGTACAATAGCAGATCTCAATATCTGCCGGACTTGGTCATCGAGCCGCGCCTGGCACTTTATCTTCCGCAGCCGACCTATATTTTTGTCAGTAAAAAAACGCCCCGGCTTGCTCAAAGACTTGAGGCCGGCTTACGCCAAATGATCCTGGACGATAGTTTTGACAAACTTTTTAGGGCCTACCACAAATCGAGTTTACAACAGGCGGACCTGGCTAATCGTGGAATATTTAGAGTAGACAACCCCTTGCTATCCAAAGATACCCCTTTTGAAAGCGAATCACTTTGGCTCGAGCAAGGAACACCATATAAGAACAAAGAACTTTGAAACCGAGATGATCGGGAAACATTTTGCAGCTAAATTTTTTATAAATGGAGAGACCTAAAATGGATAGAGTCCTCATTATCGAAGATGATGTGCAGGTGGCGGATATGCTGACACGCGCCTTAGAACCCGTCGGTTACGATGTAAAAACAGCGCTTGACGGGGCCGCGGGATTAAAGTTCAACCAGCAAAACCCAGTTGACCTCATTATCACCGATATTCTGCTGCCCGGCGCGGGTGGCATAGAAATTATCGCGGAACTGAAAAGGGATTATCCCGAGATTAAAATTATCGCCATTTCAGGTGGCGGCAGGGTTTCGGCCGAGGAGCACTTGAAGGTGGCCAGCCAAATGGGAGCCAACCTTACCCTGGCCAAACCGTTTACGTACACTGACTTGATGGATGCAGTGCGGACACTGCTCTGAAACCTGTTTCTCAACTTGTAGAAACAGTCATTACATTGAACCTTGAAGGTGGGAAATCATCCCAGGCTGCCTGGCATCGTGATCAGGACGGTGTCCTCCGGCCCAATCCACAATAACGAACATTTATAGAGAGAAAATTTGAGAAGGTCCTGCCCATGACAAAATCGATTAAATCCAGACTGAAAGAACTTGAAAGACAAAACCGCCTGCTCACTGAAAATTTGGTGGATTCCATCTGGGTCATAGATGCCGAAACCATGGTATACGAATATTCAGCACCCCCGGTTGGTAAATTAAGCGGGTACACGGCTGAAGAACTCCTCGGCAAATCAATTTTTGAGGAACTGACCGAAGCCTCTGCCCAAAAGGCCCTGGCGTTGTTAAAAAGCGAATTGAAGGCCTACGAATGTGGGAAACATGTTCCCCAGTCGCTCGAACTACAGGTGGTGAATAAAGATGGGGGCACTTATTGGGTGGAAATAAGGGCCAAATTTGTGCAGGAACCTCGCCAGTCGCTTAAAATTATTGGAATTACACGCGACATTACCGTTCGTAAAAAAGCTGAAGCGCATCAAGACCGGCTAAACACAAAACTGGTTGAAGCATTAGCCGAAAAAGAGCGGCTACTGAAAGAAATAAAGGTACTCCAGAAGCTGCTGCCTGTCTGCAGCGGCTGCAAACGCATTCGCGATGATGACGGGCGCTGGTGGCCGCTGGACGCTTACGTCCGGGAGCATACGGAATCAGATTTTACCCATACCATCTGTTCAGATTGTAAAAGTGTATTCTACGCAGATCATAAAAAAACAGCCTGAGGCTCTCTATTCCAGTCTGCGGAAAAAACTTCTAAGATGCCGTTTGGACACCCCATTTTAGAAATACCATACTGAAAGTATCCGACTGGCTTGTTAAATGCCCGCCAAATCTTCATAATGGCAAATCATAGCAGTCTCACGAAATGACAGTTAGCAGACTGTCTTAGGTTTGATCATTTATCAGCTAGTTAGACTTGTAGGCTGCAAATTACCCTCCATATCCTCGCAAGCAGATTTTGCAGCTTTAGGTAACGAATCCTCACCGACTCATCCACCGATTGAGAAATTACCACTCCAGTTGAAATAAATATTTTGAATCCTGGGTCAACTGGATTAGTATGAAGCGCAAGGTAAGCTCCAACTTAAGATTATTGCTTCACGTTTATGCAAACATTGTGGTCACAAAACACTATTTCGGCTGGAGGGAAAAAATGTCCGCCAATTACACCCTTGACGGTGCCACGATCCCTGAGAAAACGCTAAAGAGCACGGCCCTTAAAGTGGCTTTGATTTATGCCAGTATCTCGGTTCTGTGGATATTGTTTTCAGACCAGATACTGTCCATCGTCGTCAAAGATATCGACACCATGACGAGGTTGCAGATGGTCAAGGGCTGGTTTTTCGTTCTGGCGACAAGCTACATAATCTATATCTTGCTCCGAAATGACATCAAAAGATATTTTCGGGTCTACGAAGCCCTCCAACACAGTCAGCAGAACCTTTTATCATTAATGGAAGCCCTACCGACGGCCGTCTCCTGGGCCGATGAAAAAGGAAATATCCAATACAGCAACCATAAATTTCGCGAACTGTTCGGATACACCATTGAGGATGCCCCAACCGTCGAGAAATGGTTTCAACTGGCATACCCGGATCAGGAATATCGACAAACAGTTTTTGAACGGTGGGAAGGCGCGGTTCAAAACGCACAGGACAGCGGTTCCGAGATTTCTCCGATGGAGGTCACCGTTACCTGCAGGGATGGATCCACCCGCTATGTAGCCATCATGGGGGCCCTCCTACATGAAAAAATTCTGGGAGTATTCTACAACCTGACCGAGAGCAAGCAGGCGGAAACCGCGCTGGAGGAAAGCGAGAACCGCTACCGAACGCTGTTCGAATCGGCCAATGACGCCATCCTGATTATGCAGGACAATCAATTCATTGAATGTAACCAGAAAACGCTGGAGGTTTTTGGGTGCACGCGTGAGCAGATTGTCGGGCAAACGCCGCATAAATTCTCGCCACCCGTGCAACCTGACGGTAGGGATTCGGCCCAAAAAGCCCAGGAGAAAATTACTACGGTGCTAAACGGTCAGCCGGACGTTTTTGAATGGCGGCACAAGCGATATAATGGGGAGGTCTTCGATGCTGAAATCAGCCTGAGTTTAATTGAAATCGAGTCCCAAAAATATATCCAGGCCATCGTGCGCGACATTTCCGTAAGAAGACAGCTGGACAGGAAACTGCAGCTCATGCAGCGCTGGATCGAACAAAGTGTCGACCTGTTCTTCTGGGTTGGGGATGATTCGCGGATTCTTTATGTCAATGAGGCGGTCTGCTATGCTTTTGGCTACTCGCTTGAAGAGTTTTGCACCATGAAGGTGGGTGATTTTGATCTGGAGTTAAACGACACAGCCTGGCCCGAGTTTGCCAAAAATTTAAGACAAAAGAAATCCTTGTCCTTTGAAACGCGTTTTAAGAAAAAAGATGGCCGGGTTTTCCCTGCAGAAATCACTGCCAACACCCTGACGTTTGATGGCAAAAATAATTATTTCGCCTATGCCAGGGATATCAGCGAGAGGGTCCGCTACGAAAAAGAACAGAAAAAACTGGAAACACAGCTGCGGCAGGCGCAGAAGATGGAATCACTGGGCACCCTAGCCGGCGGAATCGCCCATGACTTCAATAATATCCTGGGCGCTATTTTGGGATACGCCGAAATGGTGAAGGTGGACCTGCCATCCGGCAGCCCTCTGGTAGAGATGCAACAAGGGGTAATCAAGGCCGGGCTGCGGGCTCGGGATCTGGTGCAACAAATTCTTTTGTTCAGCCGGCAGGTGGATCATGAGGTCAAGGCTGTCCAACCGCATCTCATTGTCAAGGAAGCCCTCAAGCTTTTGAGATCTTCAATCCCCGTTACGATTGAAATCAAACAATTTGTACAATCCGACTGCGGAAGTGTTCTTGCGGATCCCACCCAATTGCACCAAATCATCATGAATTTATGCACCAATGCTTATTACGCCATGCGTGCATCCGGCGGCGTATTAGGTGTCAATCTGGTGAAAATCGAAGTCACCGAAGATGATATTTCATTTAGCAACATGCAATTCGATCCGGGTTGCTATGTAAAACTTGAGATCAGTGATACCGGACATGGTATGGACAGCATCACCCTCGAAAATATCTTCACGCCCTATTTTACCACCAAACCAAAAGGTGAGGGGACCGGTCTTGGGCTTTCAGTGGTGCTTGGCATTGTCAAGAGCTTTAACGGGCATATCAAGTTTTACAGCGAACCGGGCAAGGGTACGACTGCAAACGTCTATTTCACCTGTCTCGAAACCGAAACGGACGCAGTGGCGATGTCCGTCGAGGAAAAGATCCCCACCGGCACTGAACGCGTTCTGCTTGTTGACGATGAACTGGAAATATTGGAAATGGCGAAACTATCCCTGGAAAGCCTCGGCTACCAGGTGCTGGCTTGCACGAGCAGTCAAGAAGCCCTTGCAGCGTTTGCGGAAGACCCGGAAAAATTTGATTTGGTGGTCACGGATATGACCATGCCTCAATTAACCGGTATGGAATTGATCCAACAACTATTTGCAGTTCGTCCCCATATACCGGTGATTCTGTGTACCGGCTTCAGCGAGTTGATCACCAAGGAAAAAGCGCGTGCCTTGGGTATCCGCGAGCTACTCACCAAACCGGTCCTGCGCACGGAACTGGCCAAATCCGTGCGCAAAGCACTGGACAACTGAGGGCCGGGCCTAACGCCAAGATTTTTCCGCCTCTGGCGGATTGGGACAAAAGACTTTCTTGAGATTGCATCTAGTGTTTAAGGCTTCTTGGCGACAATGGCCAGATCAGGCGAAGAGTCTGAAAACGGCTTACCAGCGACATCGGAATAGAATTTCTCTAAGACAAATCCCGCTGTTTCGAATTCCATCCTTAAGGTATCCTGGGTAAAATACTGCAGCCAGTTATAGATGACCCGGGTGCGGTCTTTCTCAATGATGGTGTATTTGTCGAGGGTGATCTTCTCTCTGTCATACTTAAAAATATTCAAAAACCCAAAATAGTCATCGGCCGACCAGAAGCCGTCTAACTGGTTTTTTTCATACGTAGCGATTTCTTCGCGGCGGTGAAAGGTGTTCAATGAATGCACATCCAACAGGACGGATCCGCCCGGCTTCAGGTAACTGTAAATCTTGGCCAAGAGAACCCCGCGCTGAGACGGACTCAGGGCACAGAAATCACAAAATATCATGGTAATCAGGTCAAATTGCTTATCAGTGTCAAACTCCAAGTAGTCCGCACAAATGTAGTCGATTTGCAACCCTCTTTCAGTGGCCGTATCCCGGGCATACCGAATCGATCGTTCGGAAAAGTCTATACCGGTAACGGATGCGCCTGTTTCAGAAAACCGGGTTGTATACAAGCCCGGTCCGCAACCAAAGTCAGCAATCCTTGTAGTTGCATCAATACCAAAATGAGAAACGATCCAGGCAACCGACCTTTCAATGAAATCCGTATTTCGAGACGAAAGGTCGATGGCTTCATTCAAGTGGTACTCAAGCATCTTACTTGAAGTATGCTCGTCCGCCCACAATTCCGCAGCCGTATAAAATTCGAATGATGCGGGTTTCGAGTTTATGCCTTCCAATTCCTTAAACATTTCTTAATTCCTTGATTTCCCTGCGGCGTAAATGGATGTAGGACCTATTCGTTCAAGAATCGCTTCTGAATACAATCCGCTTATATCAGACTGCGACTGATGTTCAAACCGCGAATAATATACCCAATCAATCTTTGCCCCAAACACCCCATGGAGGTAAACACTTAAATTGTTAAAAGTGTAACCTTTTTGACACCAGGTTCGTCTAACGGGAAAAATTGAATTACATGGCCATAACCAACGTCACAATAACAGCTTCAAGGAGGTGAAAATATGTACTGGTCAGAGACATGCACTTTTTCCTGGTGGTGGCTAATTCCCGTTATCATGATGGTCCTTTGCTTTTTCATGATGCGGGGCCGCTGGGGCACCACGATGTGCGGTTGTGGGCCGCGTTCCTACCACCGCCGACACGCTGAAGATGCACAATCCGCCCAGGACATCCTGGACCGGCGGTATGCTGCCGGTGAAATCGACACGGATGAATACAAAGCTAAAAAAAGAGTTTTAGACGAACCAAAAGAGCCGGCCAATCAATGATTGAATCGGCAAACATAGGAGACCTGAGATGAATGTTGAAGCCCAAAAATCCATTCAAATGAATTCTACCCGGGCCGTTTGTCCCATTGGCGAAAGCACCGGCAAAAAGAACATTCGGGAATATAATATTCCGGTTTTATCCTGTGAAGGCGCCTGTATCCGGGGAGAAATCGCCCGCTTGGCGGCCAATATAATTTCCCGTACTGAGCGTTTCGGGCGGGGGTGCCACGGGGAATTGATCACGGTACCCGACTCGGCCATTGCCCACTGGATAAAGTCGTCCGAAAAGGTTGTCTTGATCGACGGCTGCTTTCTAAGGTGCCATGGCCGTATCCTGGAAAACATCATCGCCAAGGACAAGTTGGTCCAGTTCGATGCGCTCTCCCACTACAATAAATATACAGATGTTTTCGACTACGAAGCGGTGCCGGAAAAAGAGCGCCAGGAGACGGCGCAATCCGTAGCTGCCTGGGTTCTGGACAGCCTTGACAACCCCGAGCATAACAGGACGCCCACCTGTAACACATTCGTGGCATGCTCATCATGTGGTGAGTAAAGGCGCCCCTTTTATTTCATCGGAAAAGCTGGGAGGTGAACAAATGCCGGTTTACTTAACCGAAATCGAAGAGTTTTCTGAACTCGAGGAATTCGAATCTGTACTGATTGTGCCTTGCCGCTTCTGTCCCGCGGCCAGTACAGCGATCAGCCATGAGGCTTCCTATTTTGAGTTTTTTACCCACTTATTAAAAACACCCACTTACGAGCAATACCTGAATACCGTTCAGTTCAGATTGGAGCAAATGGGCATCACGGTCGGTGTATTCCGAAGCTTCCTGCCACACCAATTTGTCATCTGCATGTGGACAACCAGGCGGCGGGCAAAACTGAAAAAGGTTGCCCGGAAGTATGATGCCGTCCTGGTGATGGGCTGTGAAGCCGCCCTCGATACCATCCAGGATTCCATAGACGGGTCTGTTTCCCGGGTGTTTATGGGCATGCGGACCCAAGGCATTATGAGTATCAAGCCGCTTTTCCACCTGCCCGGCAATGTATCCCTGGAACTGAATCGGGTCACGCCACTGGTACATAACAGCAATAGCGACGAAGCCTGGGTAAGGCTTTGATTCTGATTATGTATTGCACATGGAAGTTCGGTCTCAATTGGAAGGAAAGTCTAAAATGAGCATTTTTTGTTCAGAAACAGAAACAACTATGTCAATAGATAAAATCGCTAAACCAATAAAAAGAGGTGTTCATGCTAATCAGTTCAAATTCAGGGAGAGTGCCGCTGACGTAGAGGCAGCAGGCCCCTTGGGCTCAATCGAAAACAAGGCCCTTCTAAATACTCGCAGGGTTAATGTATCTCATTCAGGGTGGGTACCCTTGCCTTTGATTTTCTATTAATTCTTCGTGCCTTTTTTTCACCGTTAGGTTGGGCACGTGTCAAATAGATACAATTCGGTAGACCTTTTATACATACCTCCAGCGCTCACATCTTGAGTGCGGGGCCAAATTCCGATATAATGCATTCGTTCCCTTGAACGTTCCCTTTCAACCGCATCCTGAATTCTAGCCTTCAGCGGCGTTACTTAGTTGCCTCGGTACCCGTTATCGGATTAAAAAGAAACAACGAGTAAATGCCATGACATTAATTTCCGCTTACCTGCAGGAGGTTAATATGAATAGGCCGCTTGTTATACATCTTAAACTACTAATTATATTACTATCCACCGTATTCAGTGCAGCCTGTCAAGAGGCCCGTATCGCGGGGCCGCCCCCGAGCATTGCGATCCAAAATCAACAAGCGGCAACACCCGCCAAGCCCACTACTCAACCGATTATTGCAGCTCGTTTGGGCCGCATTCAGATTGAGCCGTTTTCCCCCGGCGATATTAAAACGAGGTATTTGTACCCGTACGCCCGCAGCACAGAAGCCGCATTTGACAGCAATTTGCGAACTTTTTTAAAGAATTCCGGAACATTTCAAAGCTCGTCGGATGACACTATCAATGTAAGGGTTAGATTGATTTCCTGGAGAGACCTGGAAGAAGGCAGTTTTGCGGCCGTAAGAATGGAATTCCATGTGTCCTATGAGTATCTCGCGCCAGGTGGTGATAAGATTCTGGGCCTGGACATCCTGTCCGAAGGAACCGACAACAGTTTTGTTGGAACAACGCGGGTCAACAACTCCATAATGAACGCTATCGAGGCCAACATAACTAGAATGAATGCGGAATTGAAGGCGAAACTGCCGGCAACATATCAAGTATATATCAAAAAACAGAAGGCTATACACCAACAGATACTGGCGAATTTCAAAAAGGAAAATCGTTATGTGCGGGTTACGGCCCCAACGGCCGTCGTGCGTAAAATACCACATTCCGAAGCACAACAAGTGGCTATTTTACCCCAGGCAGATCTTTTGCATATTACCGGAGCCCTACCAACCGGGTGGCTGCAGGTATCCAGAGAAGACAATCCCATCGGCTGGGTCCATTCAACCCTGGTCAGGGAGAACATGACCAGTTCGAATACCCTGGGGTCCAATGTGCATGCCAGAACCGGAACAACAGAGATGGCAACCGCTGCAATGCCAGCGGCAAAAATGGCGGCCGCCTTTGACTTTGGCACCTACTACGCGTTGGTAGTCGGCAACAACGATTACCAGCATCTGCCAAAATTAAATACGGCTCTGAACGATGCTCAAGCAATGGCAACTTTGCTTAAAAACACGTATGCATTTAATGTCAGGATAATCAGAAACGGAACACGGGCGGAGATCCTCCGCGCCATCAACAGTTATCGCCGAACGTTGACCCGCAGCGATAACCTATTGGTCTACTATGCCGGCCATGGTTGGCTGGACACGGAAGCGGACCAGGGATACTGGCTGCCTATTGATGCCGAAAAGCATGATCCGACCAACTGGATTTCCAATAGCTCAATAACCGATGCACTGAGGGCCATCCCGGCCAAGCATGTGCTGGTGATTGCCGACAGCTGTTATTCGGGTAAGCTGGCCCGCGGCGTCCACATCCAGATCAGGACCAAAAACTACTATGAAAACGTTCTCAAGAAAAAAGCCAGGACCGTCATGGCCTCCGGTGGCTTGGAGCCGGTAGCGGATGAAGGGGGCAAAGGCAGACATTCGGTATTTGCAACCGCCCTTATGGATGCTCTGAAAAACAACCAGGGCGTTCTGGACGCAACCGTTCTTTTCAGCCAAATCAGGAGACCAGTTATGCTGAATACCGATCAGACCCCTGAGTATTCCGATATTCGCAAAGCAGGTCACGATGGTGGAGATTTCTTATTTGTCCGCATACAGTCACCATAGGTGCCTTTTAGCTATCCAAAGCAGCCGCCACCATCGCCTTGACATTTTCAAGCTTGGCATTGGCCGGGATGTCACAACCCGATTGCAGGATGAATCCTTCCGGACCCAACTCGCGAATCAGTTTGGTGCAATACGCATAGACATTGTCGGGTGTGTCCAAATACAGCATTGAAGCTGAAACGTCGCCCATGATGCACATGTGATCGCCTAACATCTCCTTGGCTTTGAAGATATCCGTTTCACCATCCAGTGCCAGGATGCATCTGCCCCGGGGAAATTCTTTGAAACGCTCAAGCTCCCGGGTCCAATTCGAGTCCAGGTGGAGCAGAGCAATCAATCCGGCATCAACCACCTCATACACCAACCGGCTGAAATAAGGCCAGACAAAGCGTTGCCACATGGTGGGGGATAACATGCTTGGTGCCGTTCGCCAACCGCCAACCCAGACAACGGGGTACCCGAGATGCTTGGCGCGCTGGATCGTGTCTTGGGCAAGGTGGGGTATGATTGCATCCATGGCGGCAATCACCTTGTCCGGTATATCAAACAGATCCCGGGAGAATTCCATGAGCGAACGCGACCCGCAAAGCAATTCATAGGGGGTGGTGACATCTCCGCCGCTTAAAACCGGCACCCCCTCCTTTTCCCAGGTCCCCCTGACATCCGGTGATTTTCGGTCTGGAGGTAAATATTCCCCGGGCACATCATCCAGAATTCTGTCCGCCATAAATTCTTTAAAAAACTCCGGCCATCCTTGATTCAATAGCCGGTCATAGTCATCCCTGGTCATCAGTTCGGTTTCCACAACCTGCCACATTTCTTCGTCAGGTAAATCGACACCCGGTACCCGGACCTTCGAGAGGTAGTCATAACAAAGGCCGTAAGGCCAAAACGAACCGTAGTTAATGGCATCACCCCCGTCCATTAGGTGATACGCCTGGATCATCGTTTCCAGGTTCTTGGTCGGCGAGGCCAAAAATGCGGACATGGGGGTACCGGTCACATAAGCTGCAAAGCCCGAGTATTCCAGGACCACAGGTACGCGGTCGGGTTGTTCAAGAGCAACTGCTGTTAAAACCCGGTTCAACCGCTCGGCGGCTAAGCGCTCAGTTTCCAAGGCCTCACCTCCCTATTATTAAACACTCACTTTTGAGTCGATATCAGCAATCGTCATTTAGCTCCAGCCAGTTTTAGCGGGTGGTCCATGGCCAAAACTAGCACCCAAGCCTTAACCATCTGGAATCTATTGGTCTTTTTGAATGTTTTCGATAAAAATTGAAAACATCAAGCTCCCGGGAGTCCCACCACGCAATAATCTGTTTATCCTGTACCCTGCCGGCTTAGGTTGCTATGATATCCAAGGCCGCGACCTATCAACCCCGTAATTGCTGATTCCAAGGATTGCCTCATGACTTATGCCGACACCATATTATCTTCTGCCCTGGAAGCGATCGGCAACACACCGGTTGTGGATTTATCCCGTCTCACCAGTGGCATAGACGGCCGTATTCTGGCCAAACTGGACTATTTGAATCCCGGCTTTTCTAAAAAGGACCGCATAGCCCGGCAGATGATCGCAGATGCCGAGGCCAGCGGTGAATTGCGAAAGGATCAGACGGTCGTCGAGTTGACCAGCGGCAATACCGGGACTGGTTTGGCAATCGTCTGCGGCCTGAAGGGCTATCCGTTTGTGGCCGTTATGTCCAAAGGCAACTCCATGGAACGGGCCCGCATGATGGCGGCCCTTGGGGCCGAGGTGGTCCTGGTGGATCAGCTGCCCGATTCAAAAGTCGGTGAAGTTTCCGGTGGGGATCTGGAACTGGTTGAAAAGGAAGCCCGGCGGATTGTGGCCGCACGCGGTGCTTTTCGGGCCGACCAGTTCCGCCTGAAAGGAAATTTTCGTGCCCACTATTTGCACACCAGACCGGAATTCATAAAACAATCAGGTGGCGAGATCGATGCGTTCTGCGATTTCGTCGGCACCGGCGGATCTTTTGCCGGCTGTGCGGCAGCCTTCAAGGAGCGCAACTCCAATATCAAATGCTTCATCGTTGAACCGGAGGGCGCCGCGGTCCTGGCCGGAGAACAGGCCGTCTATCCCAATCATCGCATCCAGGGCGGCGGCTATGCTATGGACGACCTCTCCATGGTCAAGCAAGAACACATTGACGGCTACCTGCAGGTTTCAGATGAGGAAGCAATCAAGGTTACCCGTAGGTTGGCCCGCGAGGAAGGCATCTTTGCCGGGTTTTCATCCGGGGCCAACACTGCCGCTGCCTTGAATTTGCTTGCCGGAGACTTCAAAGGCAAAACCATCGCCGTGATCATGTGTGATTCAGGCCTGAAATATTTGAGTACCGATTTATGGAAATCAGCAATTTAATGAGGAGGCCCTATGGGTGATTTTTATCAAAATGGAAGCGTTACCACCCTGCACAATTTCAGGACCCGGGCCCTGGAGGATCTTGAAAACAGCTTGCGGAAATTTTCAAAAAAATGCCCCATGACGCTTATCCTCCCATCGCTGTTTTCCGAATTGGAGGGACCGGCCCTGGGGAACATTTTAAACGAGTTGTCCCGGGTGCCCTATCTCGATGAAATCATTATCGGGCTGGACCGCGCCGATGAGAAGCAGTTTGAGTATGCCCGGAAATATTTTGGGCGCCTCCCCCAGCGCCATCGCATCCTCTGGAATGACGGCCCCCGGTTGAAAGCGCTCGACGCCCGGTTGAAGGAGAAAAAGCTTGCGCCCCTGGAACTGGGCAAAGGACGCAATGCCTGGTACTGCATTGGCTATGCCCTGGCCTCAGGACGGGCCCAGGCAATCGCATTGCATGATTGTGATATTCTCACCTATAATCGCCAGCTGCTGGCGCGCCTGCTCTATCCCATCGCCAATCCTGACTTCGATTACATTTTTTCCAAAGGCTACTATTTCCGGGCCACCGCGGACCACCTGTCAGGGCGGGTTACCCGCCTATTGATTAACCCTTTGCTCAAAACCCTGAAAGCATTTTTCGGCAATATCGAATACCTCGAATACCTGGACAGTTTCCGGTATGCCCTGGCCGGGGAATTTGCCATGCGCACCAGTCTGGCTGAAAGCATTCGCATCCCCAGTGACTGGGGATTGGAAGTGGGAATCTTGTCGGAAGTGCTCCGCAATACATCCATTTCAAATATCTGCCAGGTCGACATCGCCGACCGCTACGACCACAAGCACCAGACGGTTTCCGCAGATGATCCGAATGCAGGACTCTCGAAAATGAGCATCGAAATTTCAAAAGCAATTTTCGTCAAACTGGCCAGCTACGGCATCATTTTTTCCAAGGGGACATTCCGATCAATCAAGGCTACCTATTTCCGTAAAGCACTCGAAATGGTCAGCAGCTACTATGCCGATGCATCGATAAATGGCCTGGCAGTGGATATTCATAAGGAGGAAGCCATGGTGGACCTTTTTGCCCGCAATATCTACACCGCCGGTGAGGAATTTCTCGCCAACCCCATGCAGACCCCCTTTGTGCCCAGCTGGAAACGCATCATGAGTGCTGAACCAGAATTTACCGAACAGCTATTTGATGCTGTGAAACTTGATAATGCTTAAACGGGTAAAGTCTATGAAATCGAAACTGACCATCCTTTGTGAGAACTCGGTGGGCATGTCCTTTGGTGTGATAGGCGAACACGGGTTCGCCTGCTTTGTGGAGACGGATAATGGTAATTATCTGTTCGATACCGGGCAGGGATTCGCCATCACCCAGAATGCCCAGGTGCTGGGCAAGGATCTGGCAAGTATCCGGGCCGTCATGATCAGCCACGGTCACTACGACCACACCGGCGGTCTACCGGCGGTGCTCAAGATCCGGGGCGCCGTGGATGTGTTCGGCCACCCGGACATGTTCACCCAGCGGGTATGGTCTTCCGAGGAAGAAGCCCGCTTTGTCGGCATCCCCTACCGACGACCCTACCTCGAGGGTCTGGGAGCCCGGTTTCGTTTGGGCACCGATCTGGTGGAAGTGGGTCCCGGTGTTTATTTGACCGGTGAGATTCCCCGCCTGAGCACCTTTGAAAAAGGCGACGACAAGATGTCGGCCATTTTGCCCAGCGGCGAGGTCATTCATCCCGACCCCATCAACGACGACTTTTCGCTCATCCTCGATACTGACAAGGGCCTGGTCATTGTCCTGGGATGCGCTCATGCCGGTTTGATCAATATCATCGAGTATGCCCTTGAAAAAATGAGCACAGACCGCGTCCATGCCATCATCGGGGGGACCCATCTCGGATTCAGCGACGAGGCGCAATTCGAGGAGACGGTAAGGGTCCTTGATCACTACCAGATCGATCTTTTGGGCGTGTCCCACTGCACCGGGCTGGTCAAAGCGTCCCTGCTGCATGCCAGACTGCAAGAGCGCTTCTTCTTCGGAACGGTGGGAACCGTCCTCGAAGCGTAGATCTCCTCTTTGAAAACCTGTCTTGGACCCATTGCGATTGAGCTGTAAATATGAACTGACCGATACCTGACGGACTTTACAAGGTCATATCGGGGCACTAATGTATGCAAAGCCGGTCATAGCGACCGCAGGTTTCCAATTATGGGGACAACCAAAATGCGTACATTTATTGAATATCTCCTGTTCAGGAAATTCATTCTTCCGGCAATCATGCAATTTATATTTTGGGCCGGCATTGGTGGCACGCTGTACGGCACCTGGTGGCTCTACACCCACGACAATTGGGCCTGGATCATGTCATTGGTATTCGGCATATTGGTAGCACGCCTGATATTTGAAATGCTCATCATCCGTTATGAAACGTTCATTCTACTGCGGGATATACGAGACAAATTGAATGACGGCAATTAGACCTTGGGGCATAGCTTTTGTGATGATTTTGTTTGGAACCCAGCTGACAATGGCCGGTCAACACGGCCTTACATTGACAGCCCGGATAAGTGGGGGTACACCCAACAAAGGACAAGTCATCATATCGCTCTTTACCTCACCGGCCAATTACTTGAAGACGCCGGTAATCAAAAAAACAAAACCGGTCGATGGCAGCGGAGAGGCCTCTGTGCGCTTTGACCATCTGGCCCCGGCAACTTATAGTATCAGCGTCATTTATGACGAAGATGCGGACGGGGAATTGGATACGGGCTTTCTGGGTATTCCCTCGGAGTTGGTTGGTTTTTCGAATAATGCCAAGGGCCGTTTCGGCCCGCCTTCCTTTGAAAAAACAGCGTTCAATTTAGCCGCATCGAAAACAGTGCATGTCGTTTTGGAAAACGCTAAAGATTAAAAATATTATTAGCGCGAACTATTCATATGAAAAGTACACGCATCTTAAGCATTCTGGTCGTCCTGCCGGCACTCTACATGTTTAGCGGCTGTAAGCATATCTATACCGATATTGACATCAAGGCTCCTCCGGAACGCGTGTGGCGGACCCTGGCCGATATCGAGCGCTATCCGGAGTGGAATCCTTACCACGTAAAGGTGACGGGAACCCTGGCAGTCGGGGAACAACTGGACGTCACCATCCATAAACCCAATGGCAAGACGGTGCACATCAAACCACATGTCATGCGACTTGAGCCAAAAGTGGAACTTACCTGGGGCGGCGGCATCAAAGGGCTATTCCACGGAGAACATGTTTTTCTACTTGCGTCGGCGGGAGAAGGCATTACCCGGCTGGTGCACAAGGAAGACTTTGTCGGGATTTTTGTTCCGTTCGCCTCACTGGATGCTATCGATGAGGGCTATCGACTGATGAACAGCCGGTTGAAGGAGCGGGCGGAAAGCATCCCTTGATTTCGCAACCAGAAGGAGATATCTACATGAAATTTACTATCGATCACTTCAACATCAATGTCTTGGATCTGGATAAAAGTCTGGCCTTTTACGAGCAGGCCCTCGGTTTGAAAGAAGAAAAACGAAGCGTTGCCGATGATGGCAGTTATATCATCGTCTTTTTAGGCGATGGTACCACGGCCAACAAGCTGGAACTGACCTGGCTCGAATCCCAAAAAGAACCCTACGACCTGGGAGACGAGGAATTTCATGTGGCCTTCAGGACCCCCGATTTCGATGCCGCCCATGCCTTGCACAAGGAAATGGGCTGCATCTGCTATGAAAATGAAGCCATGGGCATTTATTTCATTAACGATCCGGACGGGTATTGGCTGGAGGTTGTCCCCGTCCGATAGAGAAGCTATCTCAAAAAAGTCTTTTAGCCCAATCTCGGCGTTGGACGCAAAATTCAAATCCTCGAAATATTACATATATTTACCACGATGGGCATTGGCTTCGCTGGCACCTCCGGTTGAGCTTTTCGCTCCGCCTTGACCTTGAACCTGATGAAACCACCTGAAACCACTTCTCGCATTATCATGGAACGGCAATTGAGATGAAATGCAGGGCTTAAATCAATTGGAGGTAAAGACAGAAACATGCCAAATCCAATCAGGGTAAACGCTGTGCAGGGGCTTGCCGAAGGGGATTCATTCGCTATAAAACGTACGTTCACCAAAGAAGACACCCTCTCCTTTGGCGACCTGACCAGGGACTATAATCCTGTCCACTACGATCCAAGGTGGTCCACGCATAAGGGCATGCAGGGCCTGATCTGCCATGGCCTTCTGGTTGGTTCGATGATTTGCGAGTTTGGCGGGCAGGTGGGCTGGTTGGCTACCGGCATGGATTTTAAGTTTCTTAAACCGGTCTATTTCAACGATACGATCCGCTGCACAATCACGATCACGATGATTGATGAAAACATGCGCGCCGAAGCAGAGGCCATATTCACCAACCAGGAAAATGAGCAGGTGGGCCGCGCCTTTCTGACCGGGCGCCTGCCGACCGTACCGGAACGGAACATTCTGGAACAGATGCTCAGCGAAGATGACCCCACCAACAAATTATCCGCGAAAGAATATGGTTAGCGCCCCTCGCCACATAAATACCTGCCAATATAGCTATTTTCCAATGCTCCCCATAGATTGATAAAATTGGGTTAGTGCTTACTATACAACAGAAAGCCCGCGAACTTTTACGGAAGGAAACCATGGCATGACAGTGACATCCAAGCAAAAATACTCATTCGAGACCGGCGTCTATCGTCCGCCCAGTGAAGGTGGCAGCGCTTCCCTGCTGGTCCGCTTTACGCGCAATTGCCCGTGGAACAACTGCACCTTCTGCGGCATGTACAAGACGGAAAAATTTCAGGTGCGTCCCGTGGATGAAATCAAGCAGGATATCGATGCCATCGCCGCCATCTGCAGCGACCTGGCCCGAATCTCGATGGCCGGTGGCGATGGTTCCACCCTGACCCGTGGGGCGGCGGTGGAATTGATCCGGCAGAATCCGGAATTGGACTATCACCAGGGATTTGCCATGGTGTACGAATGGCTTTTGTCCGGGGGCAAGACCGCCTTTCTCCAGGATGCCAATAGCATCATCATGAAAACGGACCAACTCGTCGAAAGCCTGAAATACCTGCGCCGGACCTTTCCCACCATAGAGCGAGTGACCTCCTATGCCCGCTCCAAAACGCTGGCCCAGAAATCAGCCGATGACCTGGTGGCCATCCGGCAGGCCGGTCTCGATCGGGTGCATATCGGGCTCGAATCCGGGGACGACGACGTCCTCAAAAAAGTCAGGAAAGGCTCGAATGCCGAAGGACACATCAAGGGCGGGCAAAAAGCGAAAGCGGCCGGCTTTCAGGTCTCGGAATACTGGATGCCCGGTCTTGGGGGCGCCGAACTGTCAGATCAACATGCTGCCAACACGGCCAGGGTCCTGAACGAAATCAACCCCCACTATATACGCTCACGACCGTTTCATCCCTGGCCGGGAACACCCATTGCCGACGAAGTGCGCTGCGGCGACCTGAACCTGCTGCCCGCCAAAGAGCACCTGCAGGAGATCCGCAACATGGTGGCTGCCCTCGATGTCTCCTCAAAGGTCTGTTTCGATCACTCAGGGAACTACTGGAAAAGCAACAGTGGTGGATATCTTTTGAGCCTCAGCTATGAGGGGTACCAGTTTCCGGATCAAAAGGAGGAGCTGCTGGCGTTAATCGATAGCGGGCTCAACTGATACATATTCATACCGGTGTCCATATAATCCCGGCCCTTAGGATCAGGCTTAGAGTCAAGCCCAGAAGGCTGTTTTAATAATTGACGACTCTAAATCCGAAGTTCGAATATCGGCATGTTCTCAAGGCGAACGCCGCAAATCCGAAACAAATTAGAAATCCGAATGCATCAGTGACAAAAACAAAGCCTATAATGAAAGGTCAGGCGGTCTAATTGTTTGGGTCATTTGAATTTATGTCATTCGATATTGTTTCGAGTTTCGATATTGCGGCGTTCGCCTTGTGAACATTCCGTGCTTCGAATTTAATTGCACGTCACTTCAAGGGTATAGCCAGTCATCTCTGACGTGGCCCTGAGAACCAGGTTTTTTAGGACTGCATTAATGAAATTTAAAACACATCTGGCAATATTGAATATTGTGGCCTGGGTTGCCGTGTTTGGATGTTCAAACACCGCGGGAATTCCAACACCTGAAAAAATCGGAGCAAAGGACCGCGTCAATTTGATGACCGGCGCCAAGGCTGCTGCGGTTGTCAACAAATTACACGGTAGTGCCGTTGCTACTGGCGGAGATGTTATTGCCGAGTACGGGCGTGACACAAAAGACCTGTTGTACATCAGCGCATACACCGATGGGGAAAAAGCCAAAAATGCTTTTGATTTGATGATCGGAAAGATGCGCGCTGCCAAGGGCGGGCCTTTCTCCCATGTGGTGCCCATAAAAATATATGGTGGCCATGTTTACATGGCCCTGGGCATGGGAGCTGTGCATTATATCATCAGGTCGGGAAATCATCTTCTCTGGCTGCAAACCTATCAATCTTTTGGCACTGTATTGCCACCCCAACTTCTGGCACTCTATCCCGTTTGACTCAACTCTTGCCTGCATGAAAAAGAAGTGCCTTCTATTAAAGCAACTGAAATTACTTTTAATCCTGCCTTTGGCCAACCAGGTCGAAATCCCCTACCAGGCTACTTTTATCTAATACTTTTCTAATAATTGCCGATGGTTCTTAGAGACGTTCTGTCGGGACCCGGGGTGGGTATAAATGCCACCTCCCGGTATATGATTTAATCATGGTATTGATTTTACTAATAATTTGTGTTATAGCGCATTAAGCACCACATTTGGCAAGAAAATGCGTTAGAGGGCAAATCCATGTGGCAAAAATTCATTTTCATCGGTTTAATGCTGCTTCTGGGCTTTTCAACAGCATACGCTGAAGATAATTTTAAAATCGATTATACGCCGGGACTACAGGGGCGGATTGAAATTCTTGAAAACAGGATTCAGAGCCCACCCGCCAATTTTGGCTACCGGACCGTACGCCTGGTCGTCCAGCCGAAGCAGGCCGGAGACAGACCGGTAATCTGGGCCAAGTTCTACGATGCTGAAGGCACGCTCCTGGAAACCATCTGGGACCGGGTCAAGGTTGATGGACCGCAAAAAATCAAGTTTGACTATATGGATGTCCAGGTAAATGCCATCCGCCTGGAACTTTCAGTAGGCAGTGGCGGATAGCTTCCTGGCGTTACCGATCCAAACAATTCTGAAATGTTCCAATTTCATGTTTTATTTGACTCTTTAGGCTATTTCGTGGCCTGATGATCTCCAATTTTCATTTAAATTCAATTGGTTGCCATGGCCCGCCCCATTGGTTCGCATGAAAGAGTTGACATCAGTTGCAGGAATTAGATGTATATCGTCTGATAGAAAAATGTATCAGCCGGTCGGCCTTCTCAGCGAGGAGACGTGCAAAGCGGTCCGGCATTTTCACAACTCCATGGCCGACTACGCGCCTACCCCCCTGGTCAGCCTGGAAAACCTGGCGGCTGAGCTGGGTGTAGCCAAATTATTTGTCAAGGATGAATCCCACCGTTTCGGCCTCAAATCCTTCAAAGCGCTTGGCGCCAGCTACGGCATGGCTCGGCTGCTGGCCGACAATTTGGGGCAAGAAATCGATACAGTCACAGATGAATACCTGACCTCCCACGATGTGAAAGAAAAAATCAACGCTACCGTATTTGTATCCGCAACGGATGGCAACCACGGTCGGGCCGTGGCCTGGTGTGCTACCAGGTTGGGATGCAAATCAGTCATCTACCTGCCCAAAGGCGCAGCGACCTTCAGAGTGCAGGCCATCCAAAACGAAGGGGCCGAGGCCCATGTCACTGATTTAAATTACGATGACGCCGTCCGGTTGGCCACCCGGAAAGCCGGCAAAAACGGCTGGACCCTGATGCAGGACACGGCCATGCCGGGCTACGTGCAGATACCCGCCTGGATCATGCAGGGGTATACGACCATGGTGGCCGAAGCGCTGGAACAGATAGAACAAATGGACAGCCCCAAGCCGACCCACGTTTTTCTCCAGGCTGGGGTCGGGTCCATGTCCGGGGCAGTCCTGGGATTTCTCGTGGAGAGGTTTAAAGGGAAACATCCCATTACCGTTATCATTGAACCGGAAAACGCCGCCTGCATGTACAAATCGGCCCTGGTCGGCGACGGCCAGACGCATCGCGTTGAGGGTGGTTTGGAAACCATCATGGCCGGCCTGGCCTGCGGTGAAGCCAACCCCATGGGCTGGGAAATTCTACGCGACTATGCGGATTTTTTTGTGTCCTGTCCTGACTCGGTAACTGCTGAAGGTATGCGACGGCTGGCAAATCCAATAGGCGCTGACAGCAAGATCGTGTCCGGCGAATCCGGAGCAGTCGGCGCCGGCCTACTCGATATACTGATGAGAAAGTCCACATTTATAGAATACCAAGAGGCCGTACGCTTAAATAAAGATTCAGTCGTATTGGCTTTTTCCACCGAAGGCGATACCGATCCTGATGGCTACCGCAAGATTGTGCACCATGGCAAGTGTCCGTCACCTACTTGAAAGATTGTGGTAATAATGAGGAAAGGCCCAGTTCCACATGTATTGCATTACTCTGGTTCTCATTTGTTAGTGATTACTCGCCCAGGGGCCACTTTAGTTAACACAATTTATCTAGTGACAAATTTATATAATCACCATATCCTGCGAAAAAAAACCACCTTCCATTACGAGTTATACCCCACCAAATTAATACGCTTGTGAGATTCGACCTCCAGTTGAAGCCGGGCCGCAGAGATTTTAGATTAATCATAACTTCCGAAAGCAGCAAAGAATAGCAACTATAAAATTCAATAAAAAGGGAGGGTCGCCGCATGCAAGCATCTACAGATGCAACAGTCTTGGTGACTGGTGCGTCCGGCTTTATTGCCATGCACTGTATCTTAAAACTGTTCGAACAGGGCTATAAGGTTCGGGGGACGCTGCGATCACCAGAGCGCGAAACCGGCTTACGAGAGACCTTTTCAAAGTATATCGACGACAATGCCCAGCTCCAATTTATAACAGCAGACCTGGGCAGTGATGATGGTTGGGACGAGGCCGTACATGGGTGCCAATTTATCCTTCATGTGGCCTCACCCTTCACACCAGCCCCACCAAAACATGAAGATGATCATATTATTCCAGCCCGGGAAGGAACCATGCGGGTTTTAAAGGCAGCGGTCGCCGCTAACGTGAAACGGGTGGTAATGACCTCTTCAATTGTCGCCATTGTCATAGGTCACGATCGTGATGCCTCCAGGACTTTCACCGAAAACGACTGGTCCCAATTGGAACGCGGCGCCGATGCTTACCAGAAGAGTAAAACCATAGCCGAGAGAGCGGCATGGGATTTTGTCAACGGCCTCAAGGGAGATGATCCCCTCGAACTGGCAGTCATAAATCCTGGATTAGTTCTCGGCCCGATTCTTGATGCGGATTTTAGTCCTTCGGGTGAAGTCATTCGCAAGTTGATGCGACGCGAGTACCCCGGGTGCCCCGATCTTGGATGGCCGGTGGTCGATGTTCGGGACGTAGCTGAGGCCCATATTGCCGCAATGAATACACCAGAGGCTACCGGTAAGCGATTTATTTGTGCAATCGAAAATTATAGCATGCAGGAAATAGCCATCGTCTTGAATAAAGCGTTTGCACAAAAGGGGTACAAGATCCCCACTCGCAGATTGCCCAACTTCATAATGCGTATCGCATCAATATGGGACAAGACAGCACGGTTGGTTATTAATGATCTGGGCCATAGAACTGAAGTTTCAAACGACCGCATTAAGAAAGTGCTTAACTGGAAACCACGCTCCCTTGAAGAAATGGTTGTTTCAATGGCCAATAGCATGATCGATTTTGGTGTTGTGCAGAGTTAAACTCCATCCTGCGGACTTCATCATCGCCAACAAGCAAGGTGGAGCGAAAATACTGGACCTTAAAACAAAATTCTAATTTTGAGATTACCGTTAACAATTTAAGCTTTTGATTTGTTGACTTTTGCATTCTATCGACATAGAGATAAATATTCTCCTTGAAATTGTACACGTCACGAACCTTACAGTTCAGCGGCCCTGCCTATCGAATCCCGCGCGTGCCCTGATCGCGTTCACAATCTGTCGGCTCTCATTTCTTGAATTTAATATCTTTACAAACCGTTAGCCGTGTATTCTCCGTGAGCTGCCATGGAAATATTACTGCAAACAGGATCCTTCAAATTTCCTGAATGGATGCTTCAGGGGATCTTTGTGTCCAGCTGAAGCGCCACACCATTCTTGTTTGGCCCCGGATAGGCAACCATACATGCCGTGATGGCTTAGGCTATCCCACCCGACATGCGAATCACAAACACTCACCGGGGTCAATTGTAAGTTATTCCCCTGTGGAGCAGAAGATTTTTAAACCATTAATAATATACAAAAAAGGAGGTGGCTTCATGAAGCTTGATCGACGGCAGTTCATTCAGGTGTCGGGCGCTACGGCGGCAGGCCTGGCTGTCAGCCGGTTGGGCTTTGACCTCAAACCGGTCGAAGCGCACGCCCAGATGATAAAAACCCGGTATGCCAAAGAAACAACGACCATATGCTGCTACTGCGCAGTCGGCTGTGGCGCCATCGTGCATACCAGCAAGCGCGGAGACGGCCGGGTAATCAATATCGAAGGCGATCCCGACCATGTCATCAATCGCGGCGCGCTCTGCTCCAAGGGCGCTTCCCTGCGGCAACTGGTCGACAATGAAAACCGGATCATCAACCCGCTTTACCGCGCGCCCTTCAGCGATACTTGGCAGGAAGTCTCCTGGGACTGGGCTCTGTCCAAAATCGCCCAGCGCGTCAAGGCCACCCGTGATTCCACTTTCACGGAAAAGAACGACAAGGGCCAGATGGTTAACCGGACCACCGGGATTGCTTCGGTGGGCAGCGCCGCTATTGACAACGAGGAATGCTGGACCCTGCAGGCCCTGATGCGCAGCATGGGGCTGGTATATATCGAACACCAGGCCAGGATCTGACACAGCGCCACAGTTGCGGCTCTGGCAGAGTCGTTCGGACGCGGCGCGATGACCAACCACTGGATCGACATCAAAAACAGCGATTGCATTTTGATAATGGGCAGCAACGCTGCCGAGAATCACCCGGTCTCATTTAAATATGTTACCGAGGCCATGGCCAACGGGGCCAAACTGATCAGCGTAGATCCCCGCTACACGCGCACTTCCTCGAAGGCCGATATCTACACGGCCCTCCGGTCGGGCAGCGATATCGCCTTTCTGGGCGGCATGATCAAGTACATCCTTGACAACCGGCTTTATAACGAAGAGTACGTGGCGGCCTATACCAACGCTTCCTTCCTGGTCAAGAATTCCTACCATTTCAAAAAGGGACTGTTCAGCGGCTATACAAAAGGTACTTCCGGTCCCGCACTCGGTAAATACGACAAGTCCACCTGGGCTTTCCAGACCGATAAGAAAGGCGTGCCCAAAATGGATCGGCGTCTGAAAAACCGGCGCTCGGTTTTCCAGCTGCTGAAAAAACATTACCGCCGCTACAACCTAAAGACAGTTTCGCAGGTAACCGGCACCCCCCAAGACGATTTGATCGAGGTGTATAAAACCTACACCGCCACCGGGACCAAGGGCAAGGCCGGCACCATCATGTACGCCATGGGCTGGACCCAACATACCACCGGCACCCAGACCATCCGCGCCATGGCCATTATCCAGATGCTCCTGGGAAACATGGGTATGGCCGGTGGCGGCGTGAATGCTCTGCGGGGCGAATCCAACGTGCAGGGATCCACCGACCACTGCCTGCTGTGGCACATCTGGCCGGGATACCTGAAGACCCCCCGGGCCTCGAACACCGACCTGAATGCCTACAACGCCAAGTGGACCCCGAAAAGCAGTGACCCGCTTTCCGCCAACTGGTGGAGCAACTACCCCAAGTATTCGGTGAGCCTGCTCAAATCGTTTTTCGGGGAGAAAGCCACGGCGGCCAACAGCTACGGCTACGAGTGGCTGCCCAAGGTAGACGACGGTGTGGGCTATTCGTGGTTCGACCTGTTCGATGCTATGTACAACAAGGAGATCAAGGGCTTTTTCGCCTGGGGAATGAACCCGGCCTGTTCCGGGTCCAATGCCGGCAAGGTTCGCAAAGCACTTGCCAACCTGGACTGGATGGTCAACGTCAACCTCTTCGACAACGAAACCGGCTCTTTCTGGAAAGGGCCCGGCAACGATCCATCCAAGATCAAAACCGAAGTCTTTATGCTGCCCGCTGCCGCTTCGATGGAAAAGGAAGGCAGCATTACCAATTCCGGCCGCTGGATGCAGTGGCGTTACCAGGGCCCCAAACCGTTGGGCAACAGCCGCCCTGACGGCGAGATCATCACCGCCCTGGGCCACAAGCTCAAGGAGGCCTATGCGCAGGGCGGCGTCTATCCGGATCCCATCCTGAACCTGAAATGGGACTACGAGACCAACGGGGCGTACGACCCTCACAAGGTGGCCAAGGAGATCAACGGCTACTTTCTGGAAGACGTCACCGTTAAAGGCAAAAACTTTAAAAAGGGCGCCCTGGTACCCAGTTTCGCTTTTCTGCAGGCGGACGGCAGCACCTCTTCGGGCAACTGGCTCTACTGCAACAGCTACACCGAAAAGGGGAACATGGCGGCCCGCCGCAGCGGCAAGGACGCGCCCAACAACATCGGGCTCTATCCCGAATTCTCGTGGTGCTGGCCGGTCAACCGGCGCATCATCTACAACCGCGCCTCGGTGGATCCGACCGGCAAGCCGTGGGATGAAAAGCAATGGGTAATCAAATTCGCCGGCGACCAGAAAGGTGGTAAGTGGGTTTCCAAAAAATGGATCGGCGATGTGCCTGACGGCGGCTGGTACCCATTGCAAAACCCGGACGGCAGCGCACGCAAGGATGCCAAGTACGCCTTTATCATGCGCAAGCACGGCCATGCCCAGATCTTCGGCCCAGGCAGGGCCGACGGCCCCTTCCCCGAGCATTATGAACCGCTGGAGTGCCCTGTTGAAAAAAACTATCTCAATCCGGTCATGGTAAATCCAACAGCCGCGGTATACACCACCGGGGCCGACACGTATGCAACCTGTGACCCCCGCTTCCCGTATGTGGCGACCACCTATCGCGTCAGCGAGCACTGGCAGACTGGCTTGATGACTCGCACCCAACCCTGGCTGCTTGAACTGCAGCCGCAGGTGTTTGTGGAATTGAGTGAAGAACTCGCCAAGCTCAGGCAGATCAAAAACGGTGAACGGGTCAAGGTCAGCAGTGCCCGTTCTGAACTGGAGGCCACGGCAATTGTTACCAAACGTTTCCGACCCTTCAAGATGGGTAGATTGACCGTTCACCAGGTAGGGTTGCCCTGGTCTTTCGGGTGGCGCTGGCCCGATAGTGGTGCCGAAGAGAGCGCCAATTTACTGACCCCGCCGTCGGGTGATCCCAATACCCGGATTCCGGAAACCAAGGCCTTTATGGTCAATGTCTCGAAAGCGTAAGGAGGTGATCTGAATGTCTTTCGCAATTTTTATCGACACAACTGCATGTACCGGCTGTCGGGGCTGCCAGGTCGCCTGCAAGCAGTGGCACGACCTGCCGGCGGAGGAGACCCATAACAGCGGGTCGTATCAGAATCCGGCGGACTTGTCCTTCAATACCTATAAGCTGGTCCGCATGTCGGAAAAAGTGGTCGCCGGCCGCCTGCGCTGGCTCTTTTTTGCAGAACAGTGCCGGCACTGCGTCGACGCCCCCTGCCTGGAGGAGGCTGACGATGCCGGTGCCGTCTATCATGACGGCGCAACGGGTGCCATCCTGTACACGGCCCAGACCCGGAATGTGGACGCGGACAGCGTGATTCAGTCCTGCCCCTACAATGTCCCCCGCCAGGCCGCCGACGGCACCCTGGCCAAGTGCGACCTGTGCAACGATCGGATTCACAACGGTGAACTGCCGGCCTGCGTCAAGACCTGCCCCACCGGGACGATGAATTTCGGAACCCTTGAGAAAATGCGGGCACTTGCCCGGTCCCGGCTGAATGCGGTCAAGGCCAGGTATCCCAAGGCCATGCTGGCCGATCCCGATGATGTTCGGGTCATCTATTTGGTGGCCCATGCCCCGAATCTTTACTACGAATATGTGATCGGTTCGACCGGGGCACATGGGATGACCCGCCAGATGGCGTTCAGACGGATGCTGCGCCCCTTCAAGAGGGCTGCCGCCCATCTGGGATAATTAACCCGACCGGCCGGGACAGCAATCCGGCCGGTCAATTCCGGAAATCGATTAAAGGGTCCGGCCATGAAGACTGCCCCACAATACCCGACCGAAGGCCTGATCCGGGCCAGTTTTAAAAATGCCCTGGGGACCGAAACGGCGTATACTGAACTCCTGCCCTTCTTCCAGTCCCTGTACGAAATGCAGGCCTCGGCCCTGAAAACAACCCTGCCTGGGGAGATCGACCTTGCACCGGAAATTGTAAGCACCCGGCACGCAGCGGAAATGCCCCTGGTCGAGCGGGGTGAGATCACCCTGGACCCGGCGGCCGCGGCGGCCCTGCTGCAATCCATTCTGGCCGCAGCACAAAGCGCCAACCGCCAACTGGCGGCTTCCGCAACATTGCTGGACGGCTTTTTTGCAGGTGATGAAAGCCGCCTGGCGCGATGCCACCGGATGTTTCTGGACAAGGACCGCAACGGCCTCAGCGGGCTCTGCAGCGAGATCGGCATCGCGGCTGAACCACTGGATTTCTTTCTCTACAACAGCCTGTGGCCGTCTCTGGCCAGCCACGCCCGGCGGCTGTCGGCGGAATATGCCCCCAACGACGACTGGGCCAGGGGCTACTGCCCCATTTGCGGTGCCCTGCCGAAAATCGCCTTTCTTTCAGAAACCGGCCGGCGATTCCTGGTCTGCCGCTTCTGCCGCCATGAATGGCCCTTCGAACGAATTCGGTGCCCCTTTTGCGATAATAAAGACACTGCCGCAATGGGATATCATGTCAACGACGACGACAAAGCGCACCGCATAGACACCTGCGACCGTTGCAAAATCTATATCATCACGGTGGACACTCGTCGGCTGCCGCGTGACTTCTACCCGCCCCTTGAAGCCCTCGTCGCCACCCATCTGGAACTGAAAGCGGAGCAGATGGAATATCGACAGGCGATAGATTTGAATTTTGAAGATTTGAGCCCGGGAGTCTGTTAGGCCATGCGATCGAAAACGATGCATATATCCTGGCTGGTGATGGTCGGCCTGATGCTTCTCAGCCCCGGCAACGCGTCCCCGGCGGAAGGCAACCCATGGACCGCCATCCGCCTGCCGACGCCGGCCGATACCGCCGTGCGGCAATACCTGGGTCTGCCTGAAAGCGAATACTTCACCGTCGGTCAGATCGCGGCGGAAGCCGTCATTGTCCAGGTTTACAGCATGTACTGTCCCCATTGCCAGCGCGAGGCCCCCCGGGTCAACGAGATGTACGCCCGCATTGCCGGGCAGGCCGGGCTCCATCGGCGGGTGAAAATGATCGGCGTGGGGATCGGCAATTCTCAATTTGAAGTGGATTTCTACAGGGAAACATATGATGTAAGGTTTCCCCTTTTTCCGGATGGCAAGTTCATCATCCACAAGCAGCTGGGTGAAACCAGGACCCCTCATTTTTTCGTGCTGAAACCAGCTGGGAACGGACAAGTCAAAGTGGTTTATGATCAGGTCGGGAGGTTTGCCTCTTCCGGAAAGTTTCTGGAGATGGTTCGAAAACACATCGCGAACTGATAGATGGGCGCATTATGAAGCGACAGGCAAACAATATCAACAGAGTTTTACTGGCAGCCGCCATCTGGCTTCTGGCAACCGGGACAGTCCTGGCCGGTTCGGCCGCTTTTAAAGACAATATATTCGATCCCGGAAAGCTCCAACCCCGCGACAGCAAGTTGAAGGTCGCCGTAGGAGAGGAAGCGCCCGATTTCACCCTGCCCGCCATCGATGGCCGCAGCATCCGGCTCAAGGATTATCGCCGTAAAAAGAATGTGCTCCTATCCTTCATTCCGGCCGCCTGGACACCGGTCTGCTCCGATCAATGGCCCGGCTACAACCTGGCGCGGCCTTTCTTTGAAAAATACAACACCATCCTGCTGGGCATCAGCGTGGACAGTCAGGCGACCTTGCATGCCTGGACCCGCCAGATGGGCGACCTGTGGTTTCCGGTCCTCTCCGATTTCTGGCCCCACGGCGCAGTCGCAGATCGCTATGGCGTGCTCCGCAGCGACGGCACCGCCGAGCGAGCCCTGATCTTTATCAACTCAAGCGGTATCATCACCCACATCCATGTCTCCGATATCAACGTCCGCCCGCCCCTGGAACTCATAGTCAAACAACTGGCCAGGATGTCAGCGGACGAATGAAGATCGTCTTGGGTCACAGCCAGGGGTTCGGTAGCTATCCTCGCTTAAAGAAATAAATACTTATAGAGATGGTTTCAAGGTATTCGGTTAGGCTCAAGGCCCCGTCTTCGCTTTTCAAACTACACCGGACAAGACGCCGGGCAGGCAAGGCCGAGCTATAAGTTCAACCTCATTTATGATTAAAAGCGGTTTCAAGGCATTCATTTAGGCTCAAGGCCAAGGCAGAGCGAGAAGTTCAACCGCAGGAATATGTGCAATATTTCGAGGATTGAACTTCCTCGCTCTAACGCCGGGATTGTGCCTAAAGGGATGCCTTGAAACCGCTTTTTAGCGGTACATGCGATAGTCTATGCCGTACCGCTTCGCCTTGTAGTTAAACTTTCTTACCGTCGTCTTCAGCAATTCCGACGCCGCCGTCGCGTTCCCCCGCGTATTTTTCAACGCATCGATTAGCATCTCACGCTCCAGACCCTCGACCGCTTCATCCAATGACTGCCCGGGCAAAGTATCCGACTCCTCGCCTGTCTGGAGAGTCGGCGGCAGGTGGTAGCTGTGGATAACACCCTCCTCACAGAGCAGGACAGCCCGCTCGATGCAGTTTTCCAACTCGCGCACGTTGCCCGGCCAGTGGTAGGCCATGAGCATGTCGATGGCCGGGGTGGAAAACCGTTTGATGTCCTTCTGGTTCTCGCTGGAGTATCTTTCCAGGAAAAAATCGGACAACAGGAGAATATCGGTTTTGCGCTCACGCAGGGGCGGCATGTAAATGGGGAACACGTTCAGCCGGTAATACAGGTCGCCGCGGAAGGATTCCTCTTCAACCGCGCTTTCCAGGTTTTTATTGGTGGCGGCAATAATGCGCACATCAGCCTTGATGGTCCTTTGGCCGCCGACCCGCTCGAACTCTTTTTCCTGGAGGACCCGCAGCAGGTTGGCCTGGACGTCCAGCCCGATCGATCCAATCTCGTCCAGGAACAGGGTGCCTTTGCCGGCCAGTTCAAATCGGCCCAGTTTCTGTTTGATGGCCCCGGTAAAGGCCCCCTTCTCGTGCCCGAACAATTCGCTCTCGATCAGGTTCGTGGGGATCGCCGCGCAGTTGATCTTGACGAACGGCCCCTTGGCCCGCAGACTGTTGTAATGGATGGAGTTGGCCACCAGTTCCTTGCCAGTGCCGCTTTCCCCGCGGATCAACACCGTGGCGTTGCTCTTGGAGACCTGGGAGATCATCTGGTACACCTCCCGCATCTTGTTGCTGTTGCCCACAATGTTGGTGCTGGTGTACTTGTTTTCCAGCTCCTTTTTCAGGCGTTTGTTCTCTTCGCGCAGCTGATCTTTCTCCCGCTTGATGGTCTCCAACCGGACGACGTGCTGAGCGATCATGGCGGCCACAACCGATAGGAGCTTTTGACCCTGCTTGAGGGGATAGCTCTCCGCAAAGGACTTGTCCACACTCAGCGCGCCGATCACCTGGTTACCTGTCTTGATCGGTACACAGATAAAGGAGCGCTCCTGGTCCTGCTTCGATTTACGGGTGGCGGTCCGGTTGAGAAATTCCGGCTCCTCGCTGATACGTGGAATGGCAATAGGCACACCGGTCTCGATGACCCGGCCGGTAATCCCTTCGCCGAGCTTGTATTTGACACTTTTCACGGCCGACTTGGACAGGCCGTGGGCAACCTCGATATTGATTTCGTTGCGTAGGAGATCCAGGATAGTGACGGTCCCCCGGATCATGTCCATGGAGTTGGAAAGAATGTCCAGGACAGAGTACAGGGTTTTTCTAAGGTCCATATGCTCGTTGAGCGCTTTGCTGATTTCGTAAAGCAGCGTAACTTCTTCAATTCGTTTCATAATTTATCATTCCACCCATTATTGGATTGTGGCGGTATTACCCATTGTGTAAAGTGTCTGGCATTGTTTACAATTCTGACACATAATGCTCTTTTTGCTACAGTTTTGAAAATTTCATAAATTCAAATACAAAAATGTAATTAGTATTATTCTAACCATTAATGCAAGCCTTTTATTTGAAGCGGCTGCAAGGCATCCCTTTAGGCAACAATTCCGGCTTTGGAGCGAAAAGTTCGACACGCAGTGCCGGTTTTCAAGCCGAACGGCGCAACCGCAGGCGCTATCCTCGAAATATTCCATATATTCCTGCGGTTGCGACCACCATAAAAAGCTCGATCAGGCGGGAAGTCCCGATTATCGGGGAACTTCTCGCTCCGCTTTGGCTTTGCACCTAATTGAATGCCTTGCAGCCGCTTCTCAGCATTTGACAGACCCAAATCTATACTTACCGCATCCTTTTGGTATCAAATTAAAAACACGAATCGGATAGAGTAGCCACAGCCAAGAAATCGGAAACACTGGTTCTTGACCAATATCCACTTTTTGACATAGTGGTAAACAGATCCACCCTTCTCGATACCGCATAAAGGAAAAGGCGGCTTATGATCCTGCATGTCGACATGGATGCATTTTATGCGTCGGTCGAACAGCTCGACAACCCCGAACTGCGCGGCAAGGCGGTCATCGTCGGCGGCAAGTCTAAACGAGGGGTGGTCTCCGCCGCCAGCTATGAAGCCCGGCATTGTGGGGTACATTCGGCCATGCCGATCTTCAAGGCCAAAAAGCTTTGCCCGGAAGCAGCCTTTGTCAAACCACGGATGTACCGCTATAAGCAGGTTTCTAAAAATGTTATGGCGGTTTTGGAACAATTCACACCCATGGTCGAGGTGGTTTCCATCGATGAAGCCTACCTGGATGTCAGCGGCTGCGGCCGCCTGCACGGCACACCTCTGGACATTGCCCAGAAAATTAAAAAGGAAATCAAACACCAGACCGGATTGAACTGTTCGGTGGGCATCGCGCCGCTTAAGTTCCTGGCCAAGATCGCCTCGGATATGGACAAACCGGATGGACTGACCGAAATCACGCCGGCGGAAACAGCCGATTTCATCGAGAACCTGGTGATTGAAAAGGTACCCGGGGTGGGCAAGATCACCGGCAAGATCCTCAAGGAGATGGGAATCCACAGACTCGGGGAGGCCCGGCAATACACTGAAAAGGCCCTGACCGAACGCCTCGGCAAGTTCGGCGTCCGGCTGCTGGCACTGGCCAATGCCCAGAGCGACGCCCGGGTTGAACCGGATGCCGCCGCCCATTCCATCAGCACGGAAAACACCCTGTCAGAAAACACCTCGGATCGCCAGTTTTTGACCAACAAGCTGCTCGCCCAAGCGGAAACCGTCGCCCGTCAGCTGCGGGCCAAGAAGTTCAAAGCCCGGACCGTCACCCTGAAAGTCAAACATGCCGATTTCAAACTAATCACCCGGCGCACCACCTTGGAACGTCCCACTCAATCCGGCATGACCATCTTCAAGGCGGCGGCCGACCTGTTTCGGGACTACCCCCTGACCATGGACCTGCGCCTTATCGGTGTCGGCGCCTCGGGCCTGCTGCCCGTGGACACACCCGTCCAGCAGGATCTCTTCAGCAGTGATACGGGTACGGGATCGGATCAAAAGTGGGAAAAGGCAGACCAGGCGCTGGATGATATCGCCAAGAAATTCGGGAGGGGAACGGTCAAGCGCGGGGCGTTGGTAGACCCCAAGGAAGAATAGGTGGGTTGGCTTCCGTCATTCCGGACCTGATCCGGAATCCAGGGGACATATCAATGCCCTCTGGATCCCGGCCTTCGCCGGGATGACGCCAATCACCTGAATTATAGTATAGTTACGATTCTATTGGTTTTGAATTTTCCCTTTGGGACGTGCCGAGCATCGCAGGAAAGGGCGAAGGAGCGAAGTGCTTGTCTGAGCGCAGCGAGTTGTGCTGAGCGCGCCCTTTACGAGAAGCACAGGGGAGCCCGCAGGGCCGCGTACCACGGGCGTTTTCTTTTGGTTCGTTTTCTTTCACGCGAAAGAAAATGAACGATATGTTGGATGTTGAGAAATAGGTTTAGAGATCGTACGTTAGGGCAAAGTCAGCTTTCTTGCACTATAAAGCTCTGAATGAATCCAATCAACTCCCCTTCAAACTCGAAAGGTGCAACCGTCACGGCCAAACGAACACCGCCACGTTCCGCTTCATAGCGAACTTCTTCTTTGCTGCCGGCGGCCAGCAACTTCAAAAACCCTTCAATCTTCTTTATACTGGCATCCTCCATGTGACAGTCCCGGATGTCGCGACCGATATACTCCGGCCGGCGGTCCACATAGCGGGCGCTATGTGCATTGTAGTAAAGCATGATCCCGGCGGGGTCGATGATGGTGATGCCGACCGGCAGCTGATCCATGGCTGCCGCCAGGCGGGCTGCATCGATGGCGGGCTTGCACTTCGGTTCTGTATACGACTCGGTCATTGAGGTGGCTTATTTTAACGGCTCGCATCCTTTGGTGCCCGGATCATTCTTCTGCATTTTCAATCCCGGCGGCGTGGCATACCAGCAACCGCCCTGCTTGCCCTGCTCATATCCAATCTGGTAAAGGGGGCGCATATAATCCGGATCGAACATTTCATCTGTTTTCCGATAAAAATCGTTGGGCACGTGGGCCAGGTAGTAGCGAAACTTGTTGTGCTGCGCCGTAACATAGAGCCGGAACAGGTCCCCGATCCCCTGTGTCCGGATCAGGCTGTCGATGGAACGGCTGGCAAGCGGTTTCAGCCGGGCCCGGGTGGTTTTATATTCGGCGATCATGCGATCATTGCGGATGATATACAGATCGGGTTTCGTCTTGATATCGAAATGTTTAACAAAACCTTTCCAATCCAGTCCCGGCGGAAAGAGAAAGACCTGGTTGGTGACGCCACCGTCGGTGTGTAGTTCCTCGTAAACCTGGCCTTCATGGGCGACCGGGATGATGACCGGCGGAAAGGCCACTGGGATGGCCGCCGAGGCCAGGATGATGCGGTGGATAAGATCCAGGGCACCCGACCCGCCCTGCTTGGCAATCTTGCCGATGTTCCACATCACCGGCCGGAGGGCATCCATATCGGTGGTCCCGATTAAAAGCACCCGCCCCTTGTCATGCTCGGTGGCAATGGCCTTCATCTCATCCATAGTAAGATACGCGGCAATCCGCTGTTTGAGAGGGTTCGTATCAAAAAGGGCGTCCGAAAAAATACTGGAAAAAAAAGAACGCACATTGATCAGGTCCTCGGTGCCGTGGGTATTGTAAATTTCATTTAGGGTCCAGTCGAAATCCGGTCCCAGAAACGCAAAGGGTGCGATAAGTGCCCCGGTACTTACTCCGGTGACGATTGAAAAGTTGGGACGTTGACCGGATTTGGTCCAACCGGTAATCAGGCCGGCGCCATAGGCACCGTTGGCGCCGCCGCCGGAGATACTTAAAAAATTGGGGGCTTTCCGGAAATGGTCGGCAAATGTACGAAACCGTTCATTAAACTGGGCCGATTGGATCGCCTTATTGAAAGCGGTCGGCGGCTCATCGCCCCAGGTCCTGACTTCCCATTGATCGAAGAGTTGATATTTACCGGACAATTCCTGCGGTATGGGGCTTGTCCGCAGGGGAGCGCCGGAGCAAGCCGACAATATCGATACTGCGCAGAAAACGAGCAGGAGTGCCTGCCGGCGAAGGCGCAACGAAGGGCTAAACTCGTTCTCGTGAGATTTCATACACATCCTATTTCACATAATCCAAATTTGCTGGAGTGTCTATTTTTAATCGCCCAGCGCGGCGATGACCCGGTTTACCATTTGATCGGGCGCGACGTCGGATGCCTGTACAGTAATATCCGCTGTGCCGCTGTAAAGCGGGACCCGCTCGGCATAGAGGTCTGCCAGGCTCTGCCCTGGTGCATACACAACACCCCGCGCATCTATATCGCGCAGCCTCATTTCTAGACTGGCCAGATCGATGTCCAGATAAACAACCACCCCAGACCTGCCCAGATGCCGCATGGCCGCCTTACGGTACACGACGCTGCCACCGGTGGCGATCACGCTGGCCTGGATGTTCAGGGAAAGAATATGGCCGGCCTCGAGATCACAAAACTGTTCCAACCCGTAGGTTTGGATCAATTCCTGCAGAGTTTTGCCCTCCGACATTTGCAGGGTAATGTCAGTATCAACGAAGGCCAGCCCCAGGCGTTTGGCAAGCAAGACACCAATGGTACTTTTGCCAACAGCCGGCATACCGGTAAGCACTATGTTGGATTTAGTTTGGGGCATAGGGGATAGGGACTGTTAATTGTTGTAAAAATTGTTGCTGCTCAATTCATTAGAAGAAAGGGTCCGAGGGTTCAAGGGGCCAAGGGTAAAAGCTAAACCCATTTTCAGAGTCTTCCTTTCCTTAAAATAGCTATAAGCAACCATATCCCCATTACGGTGGCAAAAATGAAACCGATGATTCCGATTAAGGAGATGCCATAGAACAACGGCGGGGTTTTGGAGATGACGATCATGGCCGAGCCGATCAGGAGAGCAGCAATAACGATGGCAAATGCAATCCGGTTGCTGACCTGGTGCTGGGCCGAAATCAGCTCGTCCTGGTGCTCGTTGATATAGCGTACCACGAACTTCTGGCGCCGGATCTGGCGGGTGATGTGCAGCAGGTCCTTGGGAAAACGATCTAAAAAATGGAGCAGCTCGGTCCCGTAACGCAGGATATCCTCGGTGATCCGCTCCGGACGAAAACGGGCAAGTTTGACATTTTCGATGAACGGCGCCGTACGGCCGATCATGTCGAATTGCGGATCCAGCATGCGGGCCACGCCCTCAACTGTCGCCAGAGCCTTCATCATCAAAAAGGTGTCCGGGGGGATCCGCAGTCGGTGCCGGGCGGCAAGGTCCATCAGGCGATTGAGCAGCTTGCCGATCTCGATATCCTTGAGGGACTTGAAGAGGTAACTCTCCATGAACTCGGCGGCGTCTTTTTCGAGTTGCCGCATGTCGGGCTCATGGTCCCAGTCCGTCAACTTCAACAAAACCCGGATGGTTTTACCCGGCTGCCGGTGCACCACGTTGTCGACAAGGTCAACGAAATCCTCGCGCGTATGCAGGTCCACGATGCCCATCATACCAAAATCAAACAGGCAGATCACCTCACCCGGCAGAATGTAGATGTTACCGGGATGTGGATCGGCATGAAAAAACCCGTGCTCGAAGATCTGGCTAAGGTAGAAATCGGCCCCTTTGCGGGTAATGGCCTGCTTGTTCAGGCCGCCGTTGTCCAGTTCGCTGATATCCGATATTTTGGTTGCATCCACGTACTCCATGGTCAACACGCGGGCTGTCGAGGAGCGGCGATATACCCGGGGAATGTAGTAATCCGGGTCATCAGCATAGTACCCGGCCATGCGCTCCATGCTGGCGGCCTCGATGGCGTAGTCGATCTCCTTTTCCAGTGCCCGGGCAAACTCTTCCACGATCTTCACGGGCTGGTAGAAAGCCACCTCCTTGATGTGACGCTCCATCAGCGTGGCCAGATGCAGCATGATCTCGAGATCCACCTCAATGATCTTCTTCATCCCCGGCCGCTGGACTTTCACAGCCACCTTTTCCCCATCCGGCAGCGTCGCCCGGTGGACCTGCCCGATGGAAGCGGATGCCAGCGGCTCGGTCTCAAAGGTGGTGTAAGCCTCTTCCGGAGGAGCGCCCAGTTCCTTAAAGACGACCGCGCTGATCTCTTCGTAAGTGCACGGCGGAACCCGGTCCTGCAAGCGGGAGAGTTCGTTCACCAGTTCCATGGGAATCAGGTCGGGCCGGGTGGAGAGAATCTGACCCAGCTTGACGTAGGTTGGACCCAGTTCTTCGATGGCCATGCGAATGCGCTCGGCCCGGGAATAGCGACTGACCGGCTTATCCCGCTCTTTGGAAACCAGCTTGAGGCCGGAGGTAATGAACTGGTCGAGCTTGAGCAGATCCAATAGTTCATCGAAGCCGTAAGAAATGAACACGCCCAAGATATGACGATAACGGTTGAGATGGCGATACGTCCGCCCCAGGACGCCTATTTTGCGAATGCTCAGCATAGCTGGAAGTGTAGCGGAACAATCTCAATAAGTACAGTTATTTATGATCGGTCAGATGGTAACGAGTTAACTTTAATTCAATTGGGCTGGGTAGAATCTCATAAAATGAAAATGAGATAGAAGCGATTTTAAAAGTGCATTTTCGCTCAAGGTCAAGGCGGCCGCGGATATCATACCGGAGTAATACTATCGTATTTCGAGGATATGATATTCGCGCCCAACGCAGAGATTGTGCGAAAAGGCGCTTTTAAAATCGCTTCTAATCGGGACGTTCTCCGATCGCCTTTTTCAGCTCCCGGATCTCTTTTTTCAGTGCGTTGAGTTCCGCTCCGGTAACCAGGTCGGCCTTCTTCATGAATTCCTTGACAGCCTTTTCGACGCGCTGTTCAAGCTTGTCCTGGGTTTCATCGATCTTGCTTTTGAACTCGGCCAGAAAACTGTGACCGTCCTCGTCCTTGAGATTGAGTTTCTCTTCGAACTCCTTGAACAGCTCTTCGATTTCGTCTTTCCCTTTCAAGGCCAGGCCAACACCGGTGAGCATGGTCTTCTTAAAGAGGTCCACAAGATCCGCCATTTTACAATGCCTCCCCGCTGTTCAAGGTGTTATATCAATATCGTTTTGGCTCACAGGCAGCCCAGCCGGAGAATCTTACCGGCTGGGTCACGCAGCTGTTTATCACGACCGTGTCTTTTCACAGATGGTAGATTTTGGTTCGGAGCAAGGCTTGAGCGCTTTTGAGACCGGAGGCGTAGCAGGCGCTACGTCGAGGATCTCAAAAGAGTGAAAACGCCGCTCCGGGGCAACCCGTCGTCGCCCAGGCTTTGCCGGGCAAGAAGATGCCATCTGTGAATGGACACTACTTGAGTTTGCCCATTAAACTGCTCGCAATGGTATTTTTCTGAATTTCCTTGGTGCCTTCATACAGCTCGCAGATCTTGGCGTCCCGGTAGAACCGTTCGACCTCGTACTCGGCCATGTAGCCGTATCCGCCCAGCAACTGGATGGCTTCGTCGCAAACTTCCACGGCTGTCCGGGCAGCCACCATTTTGGCCATGGACGTCAATTTCGGATCGATGCGGCCCTGGTCGAAATTCCAGGCCGCCTTATAGGTCAACAGGCGGGCCATTTCAATCTTGGTGGCCATGTCGGCCAGCTTATGCTGATTGGCCTGGAATGTGGCGATCTTTTTACCAAACTGTTCTCTACTTTTCGTATACTTAAGGGCGCGGTCAAATGCGCCCTGGGCCGTGCCAAGCCCCTGGGCCGCAATTAGGATCCTGCTTTCATCAAAAAATTCAAGCACCTGGTAAAAACCACGATTTTCCTTTCCAATCAGATTGTCCACCGGAACGCGGACATCCTTGAAAATCACCTCGGCGGTATCCATCAACTGGATTCCCATTTTGCGCCCCACGTCGACCGTGGAGACCCCCGGACGGTCAGCTTCGACAAGAATGGTGCTCATACCCCGGTGGCTGGGAGAAATTTCCTGGTCAGTCTGACACAGGACGCTGTAAAATCCAGCCATTTCGCCGCCGTTGGTGATAAAGATCTTGCTGCCGTTGATCACCCATTCGTCGCCGTCTCGTACTGCGGTCGTATCCATGCGCGTGATATCGGAACCGTGGTCCGGTTCGGTAAATGCACCGCAGGACAGCACCTCTCCTTCGGCAACTTTCGGAAGCCACTTGGCCTTCATTTCGTCGGAGCCAAAGTGCAGCACGATCTCGGAGGCAAAATCCGCCAGGATCAGGCAGGCCCCGACCGAAGAGTCTCCCCGGCAGAGTTCCTCGGCCACGAGGATATTTTCCATGACACCCAGGCCTTCACCGGAGTACTCTTCGGGAAAGTGTATGCCGATAAAACCCAAATCGGCCGCTTTCTTCCAAATGGCTGTGGGGTATGCGTGGTCTTCAACCAGCTGCTCGATGACATCCTTTTTGAACTCGCCTTTAACGAAATCTCTGACCGCCTTTTGAATTTCTTTTTGTGACTTACTCAGTTCAAATTCCATGCTGTTCCCTTCTCTCTTGGTATTTCGTGTCCTTCCACACACCGCCGGTATGGGGTCCGACCGCCGGTCCGACTGCGACCTTAACCGCTAACGAAGCTGGAGCGCCACGCTGGGCAGATAAATGCCGCTGTGGATGGATACGCGTTAAACATCAGTCACCGTGGCAGGAGACATTTCGTTCTGGGATGTACCGCAAACAATTAGCAGAGGTACCATAACCTTGGGTCCAATGCAAGCCGTTTTACCAGTGGCACTGAAGCGTATTCAGTAAATAGATCGGGCTGTTATCTCTGTTCGTCCCTCAAAAGGCCGCCTTGCCCGAACCAGCCGCGCCGACCACATTGCAAACCCCCTGAATAGTCTTATTATTAAGGTTGACTGTTGCCCCGGACTAACTTAAAAGTTGTTGGCTAGTTGCTGAAAAACGAAAGGCTATCTCAAAAATGGGATTGTGGTTCAAAGTACCATCTGGGCTCTGCGAGCTTCCGTCTGCGCTTCTTAAGCTAGGCCGGACAGGATACCGACAAGAAGACATTATTGAGATCGACTATAAAGCCAACCCAGCCAACGGTTTCAACGCCGTTCACTGAAAGGAAGTACCAAAAGATGCCCTATTCAATCGCTCTGGCCGGCAAAGGCGGCACCGGCAAGACCACCGTCGCCGGCATGCTCATCCGCTATCTCGTGAAAACCGAGCGGGTCCCCGTCCTGGGGGTGGATGCCGACGCCAATGCCAATCTCAATGAAGTCCTCGGACTGGAAGTGACCGATACCCTGGGCAATGCCCGGGAAGAGATGAAAAAAGGCGCCGTGCCCAGCGGCATGACCAAAGACATATTCATGTCAATGAAACTCGAACAGGCCATCGTGGAATCCACCGGCTACGATCTGGTGGTCATGGGACAACCGGAGGGCTCCGGCTGCTATTGCGCGGCCAATACCCTGCTGACCGGGTTTTTGGAAAAGCTGACCGGCAATTACCCCTACATTGTCATGGACAACGAGGCCGGCATGGAACATATCAGCCGGCTGACTACCCGCAATGTGGACCTGCTCCTTTTGGTGTCCGACACCTCCCGGCGCGGCATCCAGGCGGCCACCCGCATCAACAAACTGGCCGCGGAGCTGAACATCGGTTTCAAGGAATGCGGGTTGATCATCAACCGCTGCAAAGAGGAACCGTCTCCCAAGATCAAAGAGATCCTGGACGAAAACGAACTGAAATTGCTCGGCACACTGCCGGATGACGATACGGTTTACGAGTATGATTTTGAAGGCCGTCCGACAATTGAAATACCGGAAGAAAATCCGGCCATCGCCGCTTCGGAAAGGATTTTTGAAACGGTTATTCCGTAGCGCCTATCCTCTGGAGTCTTTATGAATCGAACCGGCTTTTTGTATGACCCCCGCTACCTCCTGCATGATACCGGGCCCTATCACCCGGAAGTGCCGGAACGTTTACAGGCGATCCTAAAAGGTCTTGAAGAGGGCGGCCAGCTTGAAAAGGTGGTTCGCATCAGCGCCCGCCCGGCGGCCATGGAATGGATCGAATCCGTGCACACCGAAGCCTATATCCGCCGTTTCGAGGCGGCCTGCTTCGGTGGTCGCAAGACCATTGACTATCCCGATAATCAGATGTGTGCTGACACGTATGAAATTGCCCAGCTGGCTGTCGGCGGCATATTGGACACCATCGATTTGCTCATGCGAGGCGAGATAGACAATGCCTTTTGCGCAGTACGCCCGCCCGGGCACCATGCCGAAGTGGACTGCGCCATGGGGTTTTGTTATTTTAACAACATTGCCATCGCGGCACGCTACCTGCAGAAAAAATGGGATATCGAAAGGGTGGCAATCATCGACTTCGATGTGCACCACGGCAACGGCACCCAGCATATATTCGAAAAAGACCCCACCGTGTTTTACTTTTCCATTCATGAACATCCCTCGTTCGCGTTTCCCGGGACCGGGCGCGCCTTTGAAAGCGGCGATGGGGCCGGGAGCGGCGCAACGCTGAACCTGCCAATTCTCCCCGGCCAGGGGGACAGTGAATATGTGGCCCATTTCGACTCGGACCTGCTACCGGCCCTGGCCAAGTTTGATCCGGGGTTCATCCTGATTTCAGCCGGCTTCGACGCGCATTGTGAAGACGACATGTCCGGTGTCAGCCTGACGACCGAAGGTTATACCAAGATCATGGAAACCCTATTCGATGCGGCGGCCGAACACACCCAGGGCAAGCTGGTGTCCGTCCTGGAGGGTGGTTATTGTCTCCGGCGCCTGGGTGAACTGGCCAGCAACCATGTAGACATTCTCCTGAACAGGCAGTTCAGGAGCAAGTAGGCTAGCAGTGCGGAGGGATTAAAGTGCCAAAATTAGGGTATCACTGCGCTCCAGTGTTTTTATCAAATCAGCTGAACACCTTAACTTTAGTTCACTTTAGTCACTTATAGAAGTTTCATAACTCTGGAGGACACAATGTTTGTAAGTAACTCGATGACCGCCCAGGTCATCACCATTACCGAGGATGACACCATTTTCACCGCCCGGGACCTCATGCGGGACAATGAGATCCGCCACCTGCCGGTGGTTGCAAACGGCGACAAACTCGTCGGTATCATCACCGACCGGGGCATCCGCAGCGCCCTGCCCTACGATCTTTATAAAGGCATCGCCAGCGAAGAGGAGCAGGAAAAAGTCGCCGCGCTGAAAATCAAGGACATCATGACCCCGCAGCCGAAAACTATTTCCCCCCTGGACACCATCCAGGGCGCGCTCTTGATGATCCAGAAAGAAAAAGTGGGTGCCTTTCCAGTCGTGTCGGATGACGGGCGGCTCACGGGAATGATTTCGGTCCGGGACTTGCTGCGGGCCTTCACCAATGTGCTCGGTATCGGTGAACCCGGTACGCTGCTGTGTGTCCTGGTAGAAGAAAAAGTGGGCCAGATGAAAAAGATCGTGGATGCCATTACCGCGGAAAACATCTCCATCGGCAGCATCCTGGTGGCCCGGTACTGGGATGAGAATATGCGGGCCGTCTTTCCCTATCTGCTTACCCAGAACGTGGGCCCCGTGAAGAAAAAGCTCGAAACCCTGGGTTTTACCCACCTGGACCCCATGCAGTGGTACATGGACCAGCTGCCGCAACATAAATGAGCAAGGGGCCTTCAGCGCGCATAGGGCCTGATTCCGATCTTTATATTTACTACCTCGCAGGCCGATTGCCTCCGCAGGCCGATATCCCGGGTGACAACTTTATCGGCAACTGGGAAGAAGAGGGGTTTTCCTTCCTCTTTTTCCGGTGCCCGTCTGAAAAAACGGTCACCCGTCTGGTGGCCGCCCACCCTCATTTACGCTTGTTGGACAACTACCAGATGACCTATGCCGAGTGGCAGGGCGGGCGGATCGACCCGGTCCGGATCGGCCGCTTCCTGCTATGGCCGCCTTGGATAGAAGCCGTACCGGAAAAAGGCACGATCGACATCATTTTGGATCCCGGGGTCGTCTTCGGCACGGGCACCCACCCGACAACCGCAGACTGCCTGGTGGCCATTGACCGGGTTTGCACCACCGAACGTATAGAGCGCATGCTCGACCTGGGCACCGGGACGGGGGTTCTGGCCCTGGCGGCGGCCAAGCTCGGTTGCAGCCGGGCGCTGGCCGTGGACTTCAACTACCTGGCCTCCGTTACCACCCTGGGAAATGTACGCCACAATCATATGGAAGATCGCATTCTGGTGGTCAATGGGCGGGCGGAACAACACCTTGACTACCCCGCGGATCTGCTGGTAGCCAATATTCATTATGATGTCATGCAGCACCTCGTTCGCAGCCCCGGTTACCTGGAGAAGCCCTGGTTTATCCTGTCCGGGATGCTGCGCAGCGACGCCAAACGGATCAGCGACTACCTGGCCAACCGCCCGGTGACCATCCTTGAACGGTGGAGCCGGGACGGAATCTGGCATACAATACTGGGCAAAACGCGAAAACATTGAAAAACATCCGTTTTTGTTATAGATTCAAAAATAACTAAAATTTGGCTGATCCAAGCATCCATCACCCGTCGTAAAGTAAGGCGAAAGCGTCTTTCGGGATGTTATCCCGGCCTTTGTCCCAATCGTCGCCAGAAAAACTATAAAAATCTAATAATATCTAATTGTTATGGGGTCGATATGCGCATAACCTGCTGGGGGTCAAGAGGCTCCACCCCTGTTTCCGGTAAAGAGTATCTCAAATATGGCGGCGATACAGCCTGCCTTGAAATCCGTTCGTCCAATGATGACATCATTATCATCGACGCCGGTACCGGTATCCGCCGCCTCGGCAACAGCTTGATGGCTCAGAATCGCTATGCCTACCACATGATTTTCACCCACGCTCACTGGGATCACGTCATGGGGTTCCCTTTTTTTAAACCGATTTTCTATAGGCGCACGCGGTTGACCATTCACAAATGCCCATTTCACACTGATTTTGCGGAGAAAATGCTCAACAAAGTCATGTCGCCCCCCAGCTTTCCAGTAAAATATTCCGAAATCAAAGCCGGCATCGAATATCCGGATGCCTGCCCGGAGACATTCTCCATCGGGGCGCTCACCATCGACCCGATTCCCTTGAGTCATCCCAATGGCGGCGCGGGCTATAAATTCACCGAGAACGGGAAAAGTTTTGTTTTTCTGACGGATAATGAGCTCGGCTTCCAACACGGCGGGGGTTTGACACCGGCCGATTACCTGGAGTTTGCCCACGGAGCGGATCTCTTCATTCACGATGCCGAGTACACCGATGAAGAATACAAAGAGACCATCGAGTGGGGTCACAGCACCTATACCCAGGCTCTCGATCTGGCCATCAAGGCCGAGGTCAAACAGTTTGGATTGTTCCACCTGAACCAGGACCGGTCTGATGAGGGGGTGGATGCCATCGTGGCCAAGTGCCGGGAACGCATCAAGCAGGAAAAGATAGGCTTGGATTGTTTCGCCGTAGCGGCAGACGACACGTACAATTTATAAGGATTTCAGTCTGAAGGCTGAAGTAAATTCTTTACCTTCTGCCTGCCACCTTCAGTCTTAAGCCTTCAGACTTCTACCTAACCAATGCCCGATCTGATTACAAAGGCAGCGTATGATATTGCCGCCAGTCGCAAAGTGGTCGCCCTGACCGGTGCCGGCATCAGTGTTGAGAGCGGCATTCCCCCATTTCGTGGCAAAGGTGGGGTCTGGGAAAAATTCGACCCCATGGAGTACGCCCACATTGACGCATTTATGCGCGATCCCGAAAAAGTATGGCGGACCCTCATCGGCGAAATGAAAAGCACTCTGGATACGGCGCGTCCCAATGATGCCCACCTGGGGCTGGCACGTCTGGAGTCCCTGGGGTATTTGCAAACAATTATCACCCAGAATGTGGATGGACTGCACCAGATGGCCGGCAACAATGATGTGATCGAGTTTCACGGCTCATTCGCGGTCATGGAGTGTCTGGAATGCCGCCGGGAAATAGATACAGCCGATGTCACCCTGGAAGAAATGCCACCAAAATGTACGTGCGGCGGCATTTTGCGGCCGGCCTGCGTCTTCTTCGGAGAATTAATCCCGCCTGATCACCTGAGCCGTTCCCAGGCTGTCGCCGCCCGGTGCGACCTGATGTTGGTCGTCGGCACCTCCGCCGTAGTGCAGCCGGCAGCCTTTATGCCGGTCATTGCCAAGCAAAGCGGCGCCGTTGTAATCGAGATCAACCGCGAATCCACACCGCTTACCCACACCACCAGCGATTACCTGTTGAAAGGCCGCGCTGGAGACGTGATGAATGCAATTCTCCAGGAACTCGAACAGCCGGCTTGATGGAACGCCTTATGTCTAAATCGCCATGTGGTTGGGTAAAGACAATCACCGTACCGGCCCCCAGCCTGCAAAACAACACGGCGGATGCCGAGCGTGTCTTTGCCGCTCTCAAGCCGGCCCTTGCTAACGGCACTGTTTCCTTCGATATGAGGCTTTTGCGGAATCTTCCCGGGCTTCTGCGCAAAAAAGACGGGGAATTCAACTGCACCCTCTGCCGCCGCCAGGACCATTGGACCGTGCTCGACCTATCACCGGCCAGTGACCCCGCTCCGCCGATCGGTGCGGCCATTGACCTGGGGACCTCGCGGGTCGTCCTGCGGCTGGTTGATCTGATCTCCGGTGATTTTCTGGCAGAAAGTTCTTTTGACAATCCCCAGATTGCAAAAGGCCCGGATATCCTGGCCCGAATTCACCACGCAGCTGAAAAGGGGGGCCTGGCGGCCCTCCAGACCTTGATCGTCAATGGCCTGAACCACGCGATCGCCGCCTTGTGCCACAGTTGCGGCCGGGTATCCGGCGACCTTCTCCTGGCCGCTGTGGCTGGGAACACCGCCATGACCCACCTGTTCATGGGGCTCGACCCGCAGTGGATTATCCTGGAGCCCTATATACCAGTAGTCAACCGACCCGACCTGGTAAAAGCCATCGATCTTGGCCTGAAACTGAATCCGCGTGCCCGGGTCTTTATTTTCCCGAACATCGGCAGTTACTTCGGCGGCGACCTTATAGCAGGAATCCTGTATGCCGGCCTCCATCAGAAGGAGGAAACGGCCATCATGGTAGACGTCGGCAGCAATGCCGAGGTGGTGCTTGGCAATCGGAACTGGCTGATCGCCTGTGCCGGGGCGGCCGGTCCGGCTCTTGAAGGCGGTGTCACTAAAATGGGCATGATGGCCGGTCCCGGGGTCATCGATAAGGTGCAGCGGGTACCCGATTCCAGGCAACTGCGCATCAGCACCATCGACGATCTGCCGCCGGTCGGAATCTGCGGCTCCGGTGTAATCGACCTGGCGGCGGCCCTGTTCCTGTCTGGTATGCTCGACATCCGCGGCAAGCTGGTCCCGGAAAAATGTGATGGCCGTATCCGGTACCAGGCGGACCTGGCCCACTTTGTTTTGGTTAAAGAGGAAGATTCGGGGATCAACCGCGACCTGACCATCAGCCAGGCAGACCTGGACAGCCTGATTCGGTCCAAGGCGGCCATGTACACCATCCTGGAAACCATCAGCCAGTCAGTCGGTACCGCCCTGTCCGACCTGGCATCGTTTTACGTGGCCGGCACTTTCGGTTCCTTTATCAATCCCCGGGCGGCTATTTCCATTGGGATGCTGCCCGACCTGCCCCTGACCGCTTACCATAGCTTGGGCAACAGCAGCCTGGGGGGCGCTACCCACTATTTGACCCATGCCAATTGCCTGGCGGAAATCGATAGCATTCGTGACAGTATCACGTACCTGGAACTCAATGTGAACCAAGATTTCATGAACCGGTTTTCAGCCGCCAAGTTCTTGCCGCACACCAACGCAGGCCTCTTTCCGTCCGTGGCTCGGGAGGAATCGTGAGCAACGTCAAGGTTGATAAAAAGCTTAATCGTTTAATCATTACCCTCACGGCCAAGAACCGGGACGAGCTGGCCCGAGTTATCGAGGCCGTAAAAACCGCGGCAAGTGAACTTGAACCGGATCTGACTTGTTTAACTGACTTTCGCAATGTGTGGGATCTGTTGTTGGAAAATGGCGACCTCTTGAACAAAGCCCAACAGCACCTCTTGAAGGTCGGGATCGGCAAGGCGGTCCGAGTGCTGACACCCAGCCAGTTCAATACGGCGGCCTATCGAATTCTGGACGGGCTGCCGACCGGCTATCGCTATTCTTACGCAACCAGCCTGGAAGAAGGCAAACAGATACTCGACAACTTCAGGCAAGAGCTTATCCGGGGAACCCGGTCGACCCGTGATGGGAAAGCCCTTTTCAAATACATGGACCGCTCGGGCTGGGAGCAGGACACCATGGCCACCGATTTCCAGCGAGTCCTGAGGCGATTCCGCAAGCTAAGGAAGAAGGGACGTAAAAACGCCATTGTGGTAGACGCCGGTTTCAAACAGCGCAGATAGAAAATTTCTTGGCATTTCTCTTGCTGAATACCGACGCATAGAGCACCGATAAAAATGACCATCTTCAACTGAATTGTCCTGGGATTTATTAATTATGAGTTTGCGTAAACTCGGTGAAAGTTGAGCATCGATGGGGGGCTGCACTACATGCAGATTTTCACCCCAACGTCGAAGTTGAACCAAAAGGCTTTCTTGATATGGCTTCTATTTACTAATGTTCAATTTGCGCATCCGTGACGCAAACGTCGAACGATTGATTGCCGCGGCCTTGGCGGCCCGGGTTACGTTGCCGCCGAATTGTTCCAGCAGGTAGCGCACATATGCTTTCTCAACCTGTTTCCAAGTACGCTCCCCAAATGCAAGCTCCCGGCCAGGGGCCGGTGCGGACGTTGGCACAGCGGCCTGCAACTCACCACCGGCCGCAGGCGGAGAAGCCGGCGCCATTTCTCGTCCCAGGTCATAGAAAAAGGGCAGATCCTGTGGTTCGATGACGTCCGAATCTACAACGACCAGAAGATACCGGGCGATATTTTCAAGCTCCCGGATATTTCCATCCCAGGCGTAGTCGATCAGCAGGCGCATGGCCTCGGGCATCGTCGGCTTAGCCGGCAATCCCATTTTCAGAGACTCCCGCTTCATGAAATGCCGGAAAAGCAGTGGAATATCTTCCTTCCGTTCTCTGAGAGGAGGCAGCTGCAAGGGCAGCACGGAAAGTCGGAAGAAGAGATCCTGGCGGAATTCACCCGTATTCACCGCTTCCTGGATGTTGATGTTGGTGGCTGATATAATGCGTATGTCGACCTTCTTGACCTGGATCTGTCCCACCGGCTTTATTTCGCTGTTTTGGATGACACGCAGTATCCGGGCCTGGAGGCTTAGGGGCATATCCCCGATTTCATCGAGAAATACAGTCCCGCCATCGGCAGCCTCAAAAAGTCCGATTTTGTCCTCTATGGCGCCTGAGAAAGCGCCTTTCCGGTGTCCGAAAAGTTCACTTTCCAAAAGGTTCTCCGGGATGGCGCTGCAATTTTGGACCAGAAAGGGCTTATCCCGTCGATTGCTCAATTCATGAATGCGATTTGCGGCCAACTCTTTACCGGTTCCGCTCTCGCCGGTAATCAGGACAGGATAGCCGGTTACGGCATAACTGCGGATACGCTCGAGTACCTTGAGAAACGCCGGGCTTTGCCCGAGGATTACCCCCTCGCTTCTGATGATGTTCAAGGTCTGCCGCAGGGCATCAGCTTCTTTAAGGCTGTCATTATAAAAAATGGCATTGGCCAGAGAGGTGGACCCAATGTTGACAAGGTCCTGGATATGATCAAGGTAGTCCTGATCCAAGTTCAGCCTGCTCGTTTCCGGAGACGTATCGATTATCTGAACGGCACCGTATACAGTTTGATCCCTCAAAAAGAGGGGAAAACAGAGAATCAGGCTGCTCTTGACGGCCAGTTTTTCTTCCAGCTCACGGTAATGGCGTTTGTCTGCCTCGGGTTCGGCGATGGTCATCTTCCCGTGCTCGATTACCCATCCCACCACACTCGGTCGACCAGCATCGATCTCAACGTTTTTAACGTTCTCACTTTCCACACCCACGGCTTCGATGCACAGGATCTTGTCCTCGCGCTTGATCCATATAGATCCTCGACCGACGCCTTGTAGCTCCAGCAGAGACAATAGGAACTTGCGCTGCAGGACTTGGGGGTCCAGTTCCTCAGAGAGGGATTTAAACAGGCTTATGTCGGAATGTCGCATGTTAGTATCGATATTTCAGCATCTGATTTGTTGATATTTCACCATACACCCGTCAAATATCAACATCAAGTCTTTTCTGAAATTTTATAAATGGATAATTTTAAATAAATACAATCAGTTGAATTTTTTTGCGTGTTTTGGCACGCTAATTGATATAGTAATAAGTACCCTTAATTCACGGAATATAACCAAATCATTCGCCCGATGACGCATCTGGGAATTAAGGGTTTGTCGGGAAGGGTGGCCGATTCATCCCACGGCCACCTTTTTCCCGGTGAATTTGACACCCCGACAAAGACTCGGTTTCAATCGCAAGCCAAACCGCATCTCTTCCGGCGAGTGTTCAGATCAATCGGGACCCCGACCTTACATGAAAAGATGAATGCGGTTCTCTAAAAAACTCCAGTAGTGCCGATCTGTGACCGTATCTGTCACAGACGGCGGTTATAATGGCCTCATAACCTTAAAAAGGAGGCCGCTATGACAACATTTACGATCACAG
>Ga0126331_1000006_pt1 | contig 103290 bp, 99 predicted proteins | sample InaspJWI98metaG_FD_96379 | JGI IMG/M metagenome (GOLD analysis project Ga0126331, IMG submission 96379) | Marine gutless worms symbiont microbial communities from Oahu, Hawaii - Inanidrilus sp. 2 OAHU.JWI-98 metaG | ecosystem: Host-associated > Annelida > Digestive system > Unclassified... | reverse complement strand
GTCATATGAAACTCTGAAAAAGGAGGCGGCCGGCTACCTGAAACTGAAAGAAAATTATAAAAATTCTGCCGCAAAGCTGTCAAAACAGCAAAGCAAAATTGCCGCATTGGAGAAGGAACTTTCAGAGCTGGATACCCAGCAAAAGATTTGGATGTTTCTGGCCGGCGCCGGTGTTCTGCTGCTGGGATTTATTGCCGGATTCAGCGTCAAACGACAGCGCCGTAGGTTATTAATGTAATGGTCTGCGCAGGCCCGCCGACGGTCAACCCGGGACTGTGCCGTTCGAAGGCGTTCTGTCCGGGTTTTGGCAATTGACATAGGTATCGATTATTATTATAATAATCTTTTAGAAACGAATAATTTATCCTATAGGACGCAGGAAAATTCTGAATGTCAAATCAGATCATTCTTTTGGTCGCCTTGATATTATTATCCGGGTTCTTTTCCTCCGCCGAAACGGCACTATTTTCCATAAGCAAAGCAAAAGCCAGACACCTCGCCAAAAAGGGGGGTAAAACCAACCGGCTGATAAAGAAAATGAAAGAAGACCCCCACCGCCTTCTTTCAACCATCCTTATCGGCAACAATCTGGTCAATGTGGCTGCTTCGGCATTAGCTACCGCCATCACCATCGAACTGGCTTCAAGCCATGCCGTGGGTATCGCCACGGGCATTATGACCTTGATTATTCTGATCTTCGGCGAAATTTTTCCCAAATCGATCGCCACCCGCAACAATATCCTGATTGCCAACCTGGTCATCCGGCCCATTCGCTGGCTATCGATTCTTTTCTATCCGATGATTCTATTCCTCAATTTTATTCCGCAACTGACCGGGAAAATCAAAAACAAGCCCCAGGTGACCGAAGAAGAATTAATGACCTTCGTCGAGGTGGTCGAAGAAGAAGGTGAAATAAAGGAAGAGGAAAAAGAACTGATTGAAAACATTTTTGAATTTGACGATACCAGCGCTTCGGAGATCATGACTCCCCGGGCGGATATGTTCGTCATCGATGCAGATGACAATCTGAAACTGGAGGAAATCCTAAAATCGGGATTTACACGGATACCGGTCATAGAAGACGATATTGATCATATCATGGGAATACTGCACATCAAGGATCTGTTCATGCAGCACGCCGCCTCCAATGGGCATATTGATGTCCAGGGTATCATGCGTGAACCCTATTTTGTTCCGGAGAATAAAAAGCTGGATTCTCTATTGCAAGCATTCAAAAAAAGAAAACAGCACATGGCTATTGTGGTGGATGAGCACGGCGGCGTTTCCGGACTGATCACGCTGGAAGACGCGTTAGAAGAAATTGTCGGAGAAATTACCGACGAAACCGACAAGGCCGAACCCCAGATCGTCAAAGTTAAAGGCGACGAATGGCTGGTCCCGGGCAAATCCGACATTGACGAGGTGAATGATAATATTCCGATGAATATTCCTGAGTCGAAAGATTATGACACCTTTTCAGGATACGTGCTCAATGCCATTGAACGAATTCCCAAGGAAAAGGAACAAATCGCGCTGGGAAAATTTTTAGTGACGGTCAAAGAAATGGACGGTAACCGCATCCGGGAATATATCGTCCGCCAGCAATCCTAGCAGTGGTAGGTAAGCGATCGTGGATCGTTTCTAGAATGTTTTTTCAGATCCCGCATTCAAAGTATTTCGCTCATGCACATGAGGTCCTCCCTTTTGCCGATCACCACGATCACATCCCCTTCATCCAACGTCTCCGAGGGCATGGGATTGAATATCATTTCACCGGATGCGCGTTTGATGGCCACGATAATGACCCCGTAGTCCTGCCGCAAACCGCTGTCGATGAAATTCTTGCCGATGAGATTCGACCCGTTACCGACCCGGCATTCTTCCATCATCAATCCCAGATTAATCCAATGTGCTTTTAATACGGAGATACTTTTTTCCAATTTTTTTCTCCCGAACGTTCGGCTCAGCTCGCCTTTGATCAGCATTCGCAAAAGCATGCCGATCGCATAAGCGCCGATAGTAATTCCGGTGCTGGTGATTATAATATACAATATAATTCTTCTATTTCTCAACTGCTTAAGCATAAACCTTTGAGTTCGCGAAGAAATAACTTTACATTAATGCACCTGCATGTTGGCTTTTTTGGCATTATGTTCTATTATATGCCATCAATCGGCGTTTAACGGTTTATATCGATTCAGTTATACAGATGCGAATACGAAAAATTTCTTCGACAATCTTTCACCACGCTATGGCCTCGCCTTTCCTTTTAATACTGCTTATCGTGGAATTGCTTTTATGCAGCCCCTATTTTACACCAGACGCGAAGGCGGAAGCGAAAAGCAGCTCCCAAAAACCGGCGGCCGCCAAAGAACTGGTTTTGGGCAAGGCGGTCGTGTGCGAGGCTGTAAAAAAAAGCATCCCCCAAGGCGGAGCAATTGCATTTTCAATATCTCTCGGCCGCGTTTACTGCTTCACCGAGTTTCCGACCGTTCCGCAAGAAATGCATATCTATCACAACTGGTATCACCGCGACAAAAGAAGGGCGGGGGTTAAGCTGCTGTTGAAACCGGAACGCTGGTCAACCTTTAGCTACGTTACGTTTAAAAAACAGGATCTGGGACCGTGGCGGATCGATGTCACGGATCAAAAGGGAAAAATTTTGCGCACTTTAAGATTCAGCATCATCAACTGATATTCCATGGAGCTTATCAATAGTATCTATTCCAGCATGCGCTGGCAGGACGTACTGGATATCTGCATTAACAGTTATATCCTGTTTCGTTTTTACGTCCTGTTCAGAGGCACCAATGTTTTGCGCGTCCTTTTCGGGCTGGCGTGTATCTGGTTCGCTCAGAAAATCGCCGTTTCAATGGGCCTGATCGTCACCAGCTGGATATCCCAGGGTATCATCGCCGCGGCGGCGATACTCGTCATTGTCATCTTCAGAAATGAAATTCGCGCTGTTCTTCAAACAAAAAATATAAAAGCCATCTTATGGGATCTGCCCCATAGAAGTATAACCACTCCGGTTGAAATCATTGCAAACAGCGTGTTTGAATTGTCCCGCAAGCAGATTGGCGCCCTGATTGTGCTGCCCGGCAAGGACAACCTGGAAGATCTTGTCCAATCCGGCATTCAATGGCAGGGAGTCGTGTCGAGAGAAATGATCACGAGCATTTTCTGGCCGGATAACCCAGTGCATGACGGCGCGGCTGTTATCCAAGGCAACCGCGTGCAGCAGGTCGGCTGCATACTGCCTTTATCCAAGCGTGGGGATCTTCCCTCACGCTACGGCACACGCCACCGGGCGGCTCTGGGCCTGGCAGAAAATTCGGATGCCCTGGTCCTTGTCGTGTCCGAAGAGCGTGGAGACATTTTGGTGGCGCAGGGATCGCGCCTGAAAACGCTTCGACGCAAAGAAACGCTTGAACGCAGAATGCGCGAGCACGCCGGCATGCGGCTCAGGCCCGGTCAGCGGTTTCTCTATGATAAACTGGAGATGGGTCTGGCATCGATTGTCTCCGTCATTTTTATCATGGGCATTTGGTTTGGCATCACCAGAGGACTGGACATCCTCGATTCATTTGAAGTGCCTGTGGAATATATGAACCGTGATCCGGCAAAAGAAATTGTGGATACATCGGTCAATGCCGTAAAACTGAGCCTGGGTGGTTCACGTTCCCTGATTCGATCGATTAGTCCGAACCAATTGCGCGTGACCATAAATTTGAGCAATTCTGTGATCGGTAAGAATGCATTTGCCATCACCCGGGATAACATTACCCTGCCGGCCGGCGTAATTTTAAAAGACGTGATCCCCGAAACCCTGGAAGTCACCCTGGATGTAATAACGCAAAAAGATCTGCCGATTCAGGCCGACTGGGTGGGCAAGATGGCCGACTACCTGATTCTCACCGAAGCGAAACTGACTCCGAATAAAATCACCATTAGCGGCGGCAAACAGCTGCTGGAAAATTTATCGACCCTCTATACGGAAAAGATTCCGGTCGATACACTAAGTAGATCAGGAGAGCTCACCGTAACACTGGCCTATAATCCGGCCAAACTAAAAATTGCGTCAGGCTTTAAAAACAAAGTCACCATATCCTATGTTATCATGACACGCTTGCCACTTTAGCAGTGAATAAGTTCCTGCCGGCCCAAATGGATGTGCAAATGAATAATTGTATCCCTAAAACTACCCTCATCATTTTAATGTCCATTTTTGCCGGATTTATATCCGTCTTGACCGGCTGCACTGAAAAAGAGCCCAGTCGTCTGGAGCAAATCTGGAATACCGGAAAGATCACCTTTGTCACCGACAACAACGCCCACTGTTACTATATCTACAAAGATGAGCCTGTGGGCTTTGAGTACAACCTGGCGAAGGCTTTTGCACAATACCTGGTAGTCGATCTGCAAGTCGAGACGCCGGGTTGGGATGATTTGATTCCCTATCTTAACAGCGGCAGGGCTGAGTTTATTGCCGCCAGCTTGACCCGCACCGGGGCCAGAGAAAAAAATCTTGATTTTTCGGATGCTTACCTTACCGTTCGCCAATTTATCATCGTGCACAAAAACAATACGGCAATCAAATCCCCAGCGGATTTAAATGGCAAAACCGTCCACGCTCGACAGGGGACCTCCTACCAGCAGCGACTGCAGGCGCTGAAGCAGGAAGGTATCGCTATAAACCTGGTGCTGCATAAAAACGTGCCGACCGAGGAGCTGATCCGAAGGGTCGCCGAAAAAGAGATCGAACTGACGGTTGCCGACACCAACGTTGCCTTGTTAAACCGCAGGTATTATCCGGATATCCGCATAGCGTTTCCCATATCACCAGAGCAGTCTTTGGCATGGGCAGTACGCAAAGGAGACACCGGGCTTGTCGAGGAAATCAACAAATTCTTAGCCATCATCGTTGCCGATGGCACATTCCGGAAAATTTACGAAAAATATTACGCGAACGTGGAAATTTTCGACTATGTCGATCTAAAAAAGTTCCATTCGCGTATCGATACGCGACTGCCCAAATATGAAAAAACCATCCGGCAGGAGTCACTAAAATACGGGTTGGACTGGCAATTGATCGCAGCCGTTATTTACCAGGAGTCCCACTTTGATCCCAACGCCCGGAGTCACACCGGCGTGCGGGGCCTCATGCAGCTGACCCGTGCCACGGCCAAAGAGATGGGGGTTACGAATCGCCTTGACCCGCAGCAAAGCATCCGCGGCGGCGTGCGGTATCTGAATTTGCTCTACCACCGCTACGATGACATCGATGATGAAACGGCACGGATGCTGTTTGCGCTGGCCAGTTACAACGTCGGCTATGGCCATGTCAGAGATGCGCAGAAAATAGCAGAAAAAACGGGGCGTGATCCTGAAATATGGCAATCCCTCCGTCAGACATTGCCGCTATTAAGATATCCGGAATACTATCGCCATACCCGCCATGGCTATGCCAGGGGCACGGAGCCGGTACAATATGTGGATCGGATCATCATATACTATGACGTGCTGAGGCAGAGAACCTGATCCCGCGCTCGGGTGAGCAAATTCCAATAAACGCTTGGTTAATTTTTTAAACCGTGGCGCCGTGGAAGACTTAATGAAAAAATATGAACATCGAACATCGAACGTCCAACATCGAATGTTGAATGGGAAAACTGTTAAATTATATTTTAGAGGAAACAAAAGAATTGATTTAGATTTTCGTTACGAGTTTTAAAACGGCCGTTCAACTGGCTCACGGCCCTGAGCGGAGTCGAAGGGTTGAAAATAAAAAAGTGTTGAATATTCGATATTGTGTTTTTAGTTTTCATTCGACGTTGGACGTTCGATGTTCGATGTTCATCTTTCTAAACAACTCTGTGCGGCATAATTATAACCTGGGAATGCCTATTAAACTGCTAAGTGCTTGTGGGACAAATCCCCAGTTAAAACGCAACAGTTACAGCTGAATCATGCCGTTACGAGTTGCGGGTTGCGCGTTAAAATGAACTCGCAACCCGGAACTCGCACCCCGTGTCTATTCATTCCGGTGTTCGTCGCTCTCTGTTTCGGCCGGTTTGGCCCCGAGAACTTCGGCTTGCCGGGCGGCGTCATCGGCTTTGGCTTTTTCCCTGGCAAAACGGCGGCGGGCGATTTTCAAACGATCCTCGGCCCTGGTAATGTCTGTCATCAGGTCGGCAATTTTTTCCTCACGCTGATGCATCTTCGGGTCGACAAGAATCGCCTGCAGCTTTTCTTTTATGGTCTCGACCACTGTGGCCGCCTTTGCAAACACTTTCTCAGCCTCATGAACGCGTTTTTGGGCGTTTGAAAGCGAATCCCGCGCCGAGGCCATCTCAGCCGCCCTGCCTTCTTCCGGTTCGGCATCCAGGTCGATATCTTCGGCTGCCATTACCAGGGCCGTAACCGGCAATTGAAAAAGCGTTTCATCCAGAGATCCTCCAAAGGGATCTAGCGGCTGGTTGTTGCGGATTCGCAGCGGTAGAAACACCAGGGACGCATCGGATGATTCGTCTGCAACCGCATCCGCGTCGGCTTCTTCGACAACCTGCGCTTCAGCTTCGATCCGCACTTCTTCCAGCATCTTTTTAAGATCTTCGACGGTATTTTGTAAGCGGTCCTTGGAGCCGACCGCAACAATCCTAATTTTGGCGCCTTCCCAGGCACTGCTGCGTGTGACCAGGTAGGCCAGCAGAAGCATCAAGCGAGCGGTGGCATCCCCCCACCACCACACATCGATCCGCCTTTCAGCCGGCGGCAGACCGTCAAGCGCATCCCATCGATCCGGTTTGGCGTCCAGCACAATAATATTACACCCGTAGTGGAAGGCGGTCCTGAGATTTCGGCCGTAAAGCATTTCCGAGTATCCCCCACCGCGCCGGCCGTGGGTTTCGATCCAATTGAGCAGAATCGTATTGGCACCGACCGGTCCGATGCCGAATGCCTGAATCAGCGTCTGCAGCGATTGGTCGATATCCGGCGCCGATATAACTAGAGGGAAGGCTTCGAGTTTATTGTTCGCAATATCGTCTCTTAACTCTGTCTCGGCTTCTTCGCGCTGTTTACGCAATTTCAGACCCCGCCCTTCCAGGATCCGCACGACCGTGGTAAATCCGCTTTCGCCTTGAATCCATGCAGCGAAACTGAGCAGAAAATATCTGCGCCGAGTGTCGTCTGAAAACAGGAGGATCTGGGGCCGCCAGTACCTCGGATGTTCCGGCTCAGCGGCAGCCGCCAGAAGATGGTGCCGGATGCGCTGAAGATGATAGGACCGGCGGCTGTCCGCCCAGCGTGCCGGTCCGGCGGTGCGTTTTACATATTGAAAAACAGCAGATAAAACCACAATCGCGACCGTACCGGCCAGCGGATCGATGGCCATCATAACACCCAGACAGGCAACGGCCCCGGCCAGGCTGGCCTTTTTATCATACCATCGAAATCGCGGGCGAAACGAGGGGCTGGCGGCGTGGATTTCGTAGTAAGTCGCGTAATTGAGCAGCCCGTAGGAAAGGAGAAAAAACATCGACACCACCGGTGCAATCAGATTTAACTTTCCCAGTGCAACGGTGGCAAAGGCGATGGCGGTTGAAAGCAGGACACCGCGTCTGGGATTGGCGGTCGGCCCATAACCCTTGGCCAGCGGTTGGAGAAAGGGCAGAATTCGATCAGCGGCCAGAGATTGCAGAATTCGCGGCGCCCCCAGATAAGAAGCCATGGCCGAAGACAGCGTGGCCGCCACAACACCGGCGGTGATCAGAAATCCCACGGCCGCTGCCTGTTGCATGGCACCGTAATCGCCGATCAGCACAGCCCGGGGCAAGGATGCCGCCAGCACAACGGCCGCTGAAAAATAGACCACAATCGACAGACCCACCGCCAGAAACGTTCCAAGGGGCAAGCTCTTTCCCGGGTCTTTCAAGTCCCCGGACATGCTCACGCCCTGGGTAAAACCGGTCACGGCCGGAAAAAATATGGCAAAAATCACCCAGAAATTCGGCGATGATGCCGGAGCGCTCCAGTTTTGGATGAATAAAGCGCCGTCCCAGCGGTTCAGGCCGCCGGCGAAAAATGATATCAGCGCCGCCGCCAGAATCGACATGACCACATACTGGAAGCGGGTCGCCCAGTCGGCCCCCAGCCAGGCCAAAATGAAAAGCAATGCCACCGCAGCGGCGGCGATGACCTGGGGCAGGAATTTTAAATTACTGCCCCACAGCTCGGCGATAACCTCCCCGAAACCGATGCAGTAAAATGCGATCGAAACCGATTGGGCCAGGTAGAGCACCAGGCCGATCGAGGCGCCGAATTCCGGACCCAGGGTGCGTGAGATGAGATAATAGTCTCCGCCGCCTTTGACCTTCAGGTTGGTGGCAATCGCGGATAAAGAAAACGTGGTCAGGACGGAAATCCCGTTGGCCAGCAGCAGTATAACTAGGGCCCGGCCAAACCCGGCGCTTCCAACCACATAACCGAGGCGCAAAAACAAAATGATGCCGAGGATCGTCAATACACTGGGCGTAAACACGCCGGCAAAAGTCCCCAGCGCTGCACCGGTATGGTTTATGCTGCTTTTGCGCGCCATTTTTATAGTTCTTCCGGCGTAAAGGCCACCACATCATCTATGTTGTTCGCGTCGGCAAAAAGCATTACCAGTCTGTCCAGGCCGAGAGCATTGCCGGTCGCAGCCGGCATGTCGGTCAGGGCGTGCAGAAATTTATGGGGCATGGGATACACAGGGTTGCCAGCGAATCGCCGCAGGTCCTGCTCCCATTCGAACCGCAGTTTCTGCTCAACCGGATCGGTCAGCTCGGTAAAGGCGTTACAGATTTCCAGCCCGCCGATATATAACTCGAACCGTTCCGCCAGCTTGCGGTCTTGAGGTTTGAGCCGTGCCAGGGCGCTGCAGGATGCGGGATAGTCATAGAGAAAAACCGGCCGGCCCCGTCCCAGTTCGGGTTCGATATGGATTGCCAGCAATTCATCGAAGCGTTTTTCTTTTACCGCGATTTCCATGGTCGTGGCTGTATAGCGCTTAAAGGCCTCGGCCACCGACAATCTTGGCCACGGCGTTTGCAGATCGATTTGGTTTCCTTGATAAACCATAGAGCCGCCGCTGCCGGTCTGTCGGGCCACCCGGTCGATCAGCGCTTCACACTGGTCCATCATCTGCAGATAATCACCGCCGGCCGTGTACCATTCGAGCATGGTGAGCTCGGGAAGATGCTTGCGGCCTCTTTCTCTGTGTCGAAAACATTTGCATACCTGAAAAATCCTGGGCAACCCGGCAGCCAGCAACCTTTTCATACACAACTCCGGGGAGGTGTGCAGGAACCAGTTGCCCGCTGGCTGGGCATCGATATTGGCCTCCGGGGCCGGGGCCGGTATGCGATTGGGAGTTTCCACTTCCAGATAGCCGCTGTCGACAAAAAATTGCCGGATCGCCTGAATGACCCGGGCACGCAATTCAAGGTTTTTTCTTATTTTTGACTGGCGGTAGATCAATCTTCAGGCACCATAAAATTCGAGGTTTAGGTCTTGTTTTTTCTCACCCCAAAGACACCAAGCATTTTTTAACATAACGTTTGAAAGATTTGGCTCTATCAGAGCAGTGAATAGCATACTGGATTGTAATGGGACTGTTGTCCCGCTTATAGCGGGATTACGGGGTACGGGTCTTCAATAGGATGGTTTCCATTTTTTTAACGCGCAACCCGTAACTCGTAAAGTCATCTTTAAAAGAAAGAACACCTTTGTGTCCTTTGAGTCTTTGTAGTGAGAATCAAGCCTTTTATGTTTTCGCGCTTTGTATAGCTCCGAGTCAGAATTAACGATCCCCTATCTGCAAAAACTCATCCTTCGTCCGATCCTGCAGGAAGATAAAGTGATAGGCATCGGGATCGGCGGCATCCAGCCAATCATAGCCCAGCTGCCGGCAAGTCTTGCAGGCTTTACGGGGGATGTGAACGGCCAGGATTCGGTATCCCCGGTCGGAAGTCGACTCGATTTGCCAGGCGCCGGCGCAGTCCGGGCAAAGGCGGTTTTGCTCGGTCTGCGACTCGTGGATCCCGTCGGTGTCGTAAAAAATACGGCGGGGGCGCTCTTCGAATTCTTTTTTTCCCACCAGCCGCTGCCGGTCAATTTCTCTTTGGCGCCAGCTGCCTAGAACCAAGTCTGCGACGTTTTCAATCATGCGCGTCGTTTCAGGCCGCTGGCGAATCCGCTCAGGATCATAATCCGGTTCTTTGACCCCGGCATAATCGATCCCGGCCATGGCCAGGATAATACCGACGTTGACATAGGGCAGCGCGCCTTCGATCGAATAGCCGCCTTCAAGCACGGCGATATCGGGTTGCAGTATCTCGGTCAGGACGGCATAACCCTGGGCGCAAAAATTCATGTTGGTAATGGGATCCGAATAATGATTGTCCTGTCCGGCCGAATTGATGATGATATCGGGCTTAAAATCTTCCAGGATCGGCATAACCACGTTCTCGACGGCATAAATAAAGCCTTGCTTGGAAGTGCCGGGGGGCAGCGGGACATTGACCGTAGTCCCCAGCGCATTGGCGCCGCCCTGTTCATTGGGGAACCCGGAACCCGGATACAGGGTTCGCCCGTCCTGGTGAATCGATATGAACAGGGTGTCCGGGTCATGCCAGTAAATGTCCTGGGTCCCATCGCCATGGTGACAGTCCGTATCGACAACCGCCACCCGGTCGATGGCATATGCCCGGCGCAGGTATTCGATCATGATGGCTTCGATGTTAATATTGCAGAAGCCCCTCGATCCGTGTACCACGCGCATGGCGTGGTGTCCCGGCGGGCGCACCAGTGCAAATCCCCGTTCGACCTTCTGCTCGACAACGGCCGAGCCGACGGTTTTGGCGCCACCAGCACTGATAAAATGAGATTCGGTGGTCACATTCCAGACATCCGGTACGCAAAAATGCACGCGTTGAATATCTTCGGCGGTGACAAGGTCCGGTTTGAATTCGGTGATGCCGTCGATATCGAACAATCCTTCCTCGAGCACCTGATCCTGGGTATACAACAGGCGTTCTTCCCTTTCAGGATGGGTGGGACTGATGGCCCAGTCAAAGGCCGGAAAAAAGACCAGACCAGTTTTGTGTTTGGCTTTCAGCATACCAATATCCCTTGGTGCCGTTATGCTTAGCTCAAAAGCAGTCTCAATATCCTGGTTCCAGTTGCATCAGAGAAGTGTCAGCAGGTTGGGTATCTCCCGGAGTCACCCGCAACGCGCAACTCGTAACTCGCAACAAAGCACTAAAATCAAATGTTACATTTCATCCGATCAGCCGGCCAGCTTCTCCACAACCGTATCATACGCATGAATCAGTCCCGGCTTTACCTGCACCTTGACCCGAATATTTTTGCCGGTGGTGAGAAAGCCGCGCACCATGTTAAACTGCTGGGCCTCCAATACTTCCGTTTCAAGGTCTTCGGCAGCGGCCCCGATTTGCAGCGCCTTTTTGTTAAGCAGGGCGCTGGCCCTGCGGACCGCATCCCAGTCTGAGAAGTTTTTGCCGACCTTCTCTTTGAAATCTTCTTCGGGCGCTACGGCAATTCCGAGTTGGGTATCCGTAAAAAGGGTTACTTCACATGTGGTCCGGGCCAGAGCCGCCCCGATGGCATTGGCCACCTGCCATCGGGGAATCACCCGTACGTCGTAATCGCTGATTTCCTTGAAATGTTCGGCAAAATAGGTTGCCGGCCCGCCCAGGACCAGCAGCATCGTCGGATCGACGTTGGCTCCCGCGTGAATATCTTGCACGGTGTAGACCGGCCGATTGTTAACGCGATCGATCATCTTCTGCGCATGAGCCAGGATCTTGCGGCAGGCAGCATCGAAAATTCCGAATGCAGCTTCTTCGACGGAAACGGCAAGTACATCGGCAATCGACTGGATACCTTTGATCGCGCTGTCCCGATCTCCGTCGTTCACTCTGCCCAGGACGACCAGCGCATCGGTCACGGTCGGATGCCTCCCGCCGAACGCCATGGCCGGTCCTTCGCGCTGCGGACCGATGACAAGATCGTCGTGTCTGACCTTCACCAGGCTGTCGCCGCCGATACCGATTGAACGGGTGTCCAGGGAACGGATCAAGGTCTGGTAGCCCCCCAGCCGGATACCGACAGGATGGAGAAGCGGCACGCGGTTGCTGATTAGGGCCATGTCGGTGGTGGTGCCGCCGATGTCCAGGCTCATGGCGTCGGTATTTTCCGGAGAAAAGGCGATCGATCCCATTACACTGGCAGCCGGACCGGAAAGGATTGTCCGGCCGGGAAAGTCCATGGAGAACGCAAGGTCCATCGTCCCGCCATCGGCTTTGAGAATATGAATCGGTACCTGCAGACCCTTTTTAATGAGAGACATTTTTACGGCCTGGAAAAACCTTCTGTGAAGCGGAAATACGGCGGTATTAAGATATGTCGTGGCAACCCGGCGAGAGAAATTCAAGTTGCCTGAAACCTGATGCCCCATGAATACCCGCTCAAAACCGTCGGATAAGATACGATGGATCTGCAATTCGTGGCGCGGATTGCGCACCGAAAACTTGCCGACAACGCCGACGTGCCGGATGCCCTCGCGTTTCAGGATGGCGGCAATGTCTCGGATCTCTTTTTCATCGATCGGCGTAATTTCACGGCCCCGATGGTCGATCGATCCGGATACCGCAAAATAATGTGAATTGGTACGATAAAACGCCGGATCGATACCCGGTCCGCTGGAGACGATCATCCCCACCGGCGGTATCTTGCTCTGGACGATGGCGTTGGTGGTCAGGGTTGTACTGAGGACGATTCGTTGAACGCTGTCCGGGTCAATGCCTTTGGTAATCTCTTCAAGACTGGCAAGCACTGTACGAAACAGATCGTGCGGATCCGTAGGAACCTTGATTTGCGCCCGGACACCTTCATCGCCCAGCAATACGACATCCGTATGCGTTCCGCCGACATCCAGTCCAATGATCATTTGGTTTTCCAGGTGGTTGGGCCCGCTGGGCCGGTTAGCCGGTTAGCCGGTTAGCCCGTTTGCCGGTTTGACGGTTGTGCCCATTTGCTCGTTAGCCGGTTCGGTGCTCTGGGCTGTTTGAGTCCGGTGGGCCGGATCGGCCAGTAATTCTTATGAATACTATAATTTTACCACTAGAAGCGTCGTTCCGCTTTGAAAAATTTAACTCGTAAGTTTTTCTACGATTTGTAATATAAGGAGCAATCCCGGGTGGCGGGACTTCACATCGAATTTATTACATGAAGTGTTCAGCCGGCCTAACCGACATACTGGCTCAACGGGCCAACCGGCTAACGGGCAAACCGGCTAACCGACAGCCATGCTAACTGAAATAAATCCCCATGTCAATCGCGCCAGGGACCACTAATATAGCAGCTAGACCACTCCCAGCATGATGCCGGAGTCATTGGGACTTTCAAAATAGACTCGCTCGATATTCTTCACACCGGCCCCGGTCAACATGTTCTCAAGCTGCTGCTGCGAATAGGCCTGGCCGGCTTCGGTCCCCAACAGCATGTTGAGGGAGAAAAGCGCCGGGAAAAGCGGCGCGTCCATGGTGTTGTCCAGGATAAATTCGTGCACGACGATCAAACCGCCCGGGTTCAGGCCCTTGACCACCTTACGAATAATTTGATTGCAATGGTCGGGGCCTTCACCGTGAAGAATATGAGAGAGCCAGGCGGCATCATAATTGCGGCCGATATCATCTTCAAGGTAGTCGCCCGCTTTAAACGCGATCCGATCGGAAAGACCGAACCGGTCGATGGTTTTTTCGGCAAAAGGGCGGGTGGTCGGCAGATCGAACACGGTGGCTTTAAGGTCCGGATTTGCCCGGCAGAAATGAATGGCATATGTACCAGGACCGCCACCCAGATCGAGCAGGTGTGTGCAGCCTGCGAGATCAATCAACGGTACCAGTCGCGGGGCCATACTCATGGCCATGTTGAACATGCCCATCAAAAAACTCTCCCGCCACTGCTCGTCGGTGCGCGAGGCTCTGGTTCGTATCGGCCGACCCGTGCTCACCGCCTGGTCCAGATCGGCCCAGGAGGCCATCAGGTGGTGATGGTGCCGTATAATGTGCCCGATATATTTGTCACTTTCCTTGGAGAGAAAGGTGGCGCTTGCCTGGGTGTTGGAAAATCGATCATCTGTTTTAGACAGCAACCCCAGGGCTGCAGCGGCGTTGAGCAGCCTCACCAGGCCCCTGCCGGAACAGTTGCACTTGCGGGCCAGGTCTTCGCTGCCGAGGGTTTCATTTCCGACAGCCGTAAAAATGTCCAGCTTGACCGCGGCATGCAGGACGCAGCTCCGCCAGTAAAAGCCGGACAACTCCAGTAGACTTCCCGGATTCCAGTCTTTTTGATCCATGACGATTTCCTTATTCAGTTTAAAGTTGCAGGGGATTAAAACCTGTGGCGTGTATTCGATTAATTTTTGGTCCGCAGCAGGCTGTGATACGCATCGGTCAGTTTCACAAAGGTATCATGATCACCGCCTTTATCAGGATGCAGCTTCATTGCCCGCCGGCGAAACAGCCGCGCCAGCTGCGCTCTATTCATCTTCTGCAAGCTCGTCTTTTCGACGGCAAAGATCGAACTGGCTTCATCAACAGAGACATGACTTCTGCGCAGCGCACGGTAGTCGCGCCTGCCGTCCATGAAACGGCGAATGGTTTCTTCCATGAAATTTCGGGGCGTATAATCGAAGTCGAAATACATAATTGCATACCGGATAAGATATTCATGCAGTCCGTCAGTCCTTTGCATGCCGGCCCAGAAGCCGGGATCTTGATTGAGCCTGCAAATTTCTTCGATGAAATATGCATCCACTTTCAACTGATCGAGAAACTGCGGTATATCTTTGGCAAAGGACTCCCTGAAGAATTTGTTGATATCGAATATCGTGTAGACATAGGTCTTCAGTTCGGTTGCCCGCAACACGGTTTCCATTTGGATGAGATTCTGCTCGATTTCATCTCTGGATTTGTTGTCGAACAGCCGGAAGAATCTTGGCGGCAGGCGCCCGATGCCGGCTTGATTGGCATGGCCGGTTTTCAGATAATACAGCCGGCGTTTATCAAAGATATGCTGCGAACCATCGGCCTTGGTGCCGGCCTGGCACCTTGCTTGCCGGTAGCACAATTCTCTTCGACGGAATGATTCCAGAGCTCTCTTGATTCTCGGCTTTACAAACGGCCAGAATATATCTTCCAGCTCATCGAGGGAAGATCGACTTTTTGCGCTGGACAGTGAATCTTCTACAGCTTCATCTATGTAAAAGGAATTTCCACCCGGGTAGATAATATATCGGGCGGGATTCGCCCCCAGGTCGAAGAGATCGCGGCTGCGCAAAAGGTCGCCGTCCCGGTACGTCTCCCGGATGATATACTGCAGCGAACCATTAACATTTTTACGCGCCAGGTACAACGTGGTCGCCTCCGTCTCCGGATTACCAAGGACAGTAAGGGAGCCGAACGAGCAGCTGCCGTGACCATCTCAAGCAGCCAGGGATTGGTGGTGCTGCCGCAAGGCCCAATGCCCACCGGCAGCATCAGGAGCTGTATTATTGTGTAACTTCAAATCGAGCTGTCGCCAGCGTGTTGCCTTCGGCATCGAGTATCTCAGCACGCCAGGCGCCGATCTCATGGGCCTGTAGGCGCTTTGAGCTGTACGTACGCCAGTTGCTGGCCCTTACCGATAACGTTACCCGGGCGCGCTCGGTATCACCATAATACCAGACATGGGTCACCTGGGTATTGCCTTCAGCGCCGACAATCCTGGTAAAAAAATACAGTTTTCCGACCGTCGCCGAAAAACTGCTGCTGACATCGACCGGCTCACAATCGACAACCTGTTCACAAATAACAGCCCTTTCCACCTGCAGACCATCTGCGGCAGCGGTAGTGGCGGTGACTGCAAGAAACAAAACTGTCGCCATTGAAACCATTGCCGCAACCCTCATAATCGAGTGATTCTCTTTCCTCATATGACCTCCTTAAGTGTGATAGTAGAGATTCCAGGCCCAAGGGACCAGGATCTCCGTGTATAAAATCAACTGTTAAATGATTCAACGTCATGCGCCGCTGCATTCAGTCTACGATCATCGACATGTTTGAAACACATGCGGTGTTTAAGGGCTGGACAGATCAGGGGACCGGTCGGCGATGACTTTATACTTTTTCAGAATATTGCGGCTCTTTTCTTTCAAATCGCTGGTCGCAAGGATAATCTCCGCGTTATGATCTTCAAAAAGAATGCGGTGATAGGTACCGGTGCTACTTTCAAAGGCCTGTACCAGATCTTTCATGCTGTTGATTTTTCGGCCGTTTACCTCGGCGATGACCCAGTTTGTAAAATAATCATAGCCGATATTGATCTCATCCGGGAGGATGTCCATCAGAATTACGACATCTTTGCGCTGCTGGTTTTCAGGTGTGACAATTTCAAAATAATAGTTTTTCAGCGCCAGCGGAATGCTCCCCCACTTGCCCCAACTATTCAGATAATTAGCGGTCAGGCGTGTGAAAACAAGTCCGCCGATAATATAATATGTCGGCAGGGTTTCGTATTGAATGCGCGGGATAAGATATCCGGTCGATATCCTGGGTACCCGCATATCTATTTTGAGTTTATGAATCCGACCCTGGCGCAGGACTTCAATGGCAACACTTTCCATTAGCTGCTTGCGATCTATCGCGTAGCCAAACGAAATACGTTCCGTCTCCCTGATGGCAATCGTTCCGTCATTGGCGATATTAGAACCATCGATACTTAATATAACATCGCCGGGTTTGAGCATATTTTCCCCCAGAAAAGGCGGCGAAACTTCTTTGACCAGAATTCCGGACTGATCTTTATCCATATTCAGGTATTCCCGCATCTGGGGATTTTCCAAGTTTTGCCAGACGAAAAAAAGCGTCGGTACGCCGTCGTGTCGTCCGTCTTCCAGATCTTTGAAGAAATGGCGCACAACAGGCACCGGAACCATGTAACCGATACTCTGCCCGGAAGTACTTTGAAAAATAACCCCCACGATTTTCCCGCCGGAGATCACCGGTCCCCCGCTGGCTCCGGGATTAATTGCGGCATCTATTTGGCAGACAAGGTTTTTGAAGCGCGAGTGGCTGTATATCTTGCGCTCGATCCGCGATACGATTCCTTCGGTAACCGTAATGCGCGTGCCGCCTTTCGGAAATCCGTAAGCCGACACCTTGTCCCCCACCCGGGGCAGGGTGCCGATTTCCAGCGGGCGCGCGCCCCTGAAAAGGGCTTGATCCTGCACCCTTAAAATCGCCAGATCCAACTCATGCGAAATCGCCTCGACCGTGGCGACATATTTGTCGGCCTGGCCGGCCCGCCTTACGCGAATAAATGTATGGTCACTGACCACGTGGGCGTTGGTCAAAATCCGGTTCCCGGAGATGATACTGCCGGAGCCGATGCTGTTGCGCTGCCCTTTCATCTGCCAGGGACGAAAGTAATTGGGCCGATCATAGGTCGTGTAGATCTTGACGATTGAATTGGCAATGTTCTCCTGGGCCGAGGCGCAGGGTAAAAAAAATATCAAGACGGCGATAAAGGCCAAAACCTTATGCCCCATGGAAAAGTCCCCCTGAAATGATAACTGCCACATGCCGGCATTATAGCACGATTCCAACATTGATCCAACATGGCGGGCGATTTTGCAGCAGACCGGACTTAAGCCACTGCATACATGCAATCATGAATACGATGACTTAATTTGTTCTCAATTTGCATGCCGAACTTGAACAGAACGTCTCAAAATGATACTCTTAGGCAGATGTTAATTTTCGGGATAAATTAAGCTTTATCCAACACCGCCGGACAAACAGGAGCTGTCGTTTTCCGGTTTTTCTGTTTTAACATAAGCCATAACCTTATGCCTGTCTATCGCAGTAAATTTTTTTCAATCGCCGCTGTCGCCTGTTTGATAAGTTTTGCGCTTCTCCTTGCGGTTCGGCTGGATCTTGCCGGCAAGTTTGCCGGACCGAAGATTCTGGACGAAATCTATCTCGAATCGCTGCCGCAGAGTGAAACATGGATGAATATATATCAAAAGGACCAAAAGATCGGTTATTCGCACAAGACATTTTCAAGACAAGAGAACGGCTTTATTGTCGGGGAAAAAGTGTTTATGCGTATCAATGTCATGGGGATGGTTCAGGATATTAACCTGAACACCCGCGGACGTCTCAACACGGATTTCAGTCTCTCAGCGATCGATTTTGTCATCCACTCCGGACGCTTCAGCTTTTCGGCCCGCGGCAGAGTTTCCGGAAAAGCGCTTGCGGTCAGAACCGAAAGTGCCGGCACCAGCCGAAACTTTAAAATTCAGTTAAAAAACAAACCCTATCTGGTGACCGGGCTTGTCCATGCGATCGGCGCCCTGAACTTAAAACAGGGTAATCAGGTCACTTTTGACATTTTTGATCCGGTTTCAATGGGACAACAACCGGTTAATATCAGTGTGGTCGGCCGGGAGGTTATCGGCATCATGGGCACTGATCGCAAGGCTACCAAGATGTTGCTCAATTTCAAGGGTGCGAACCAGTTTGCCTGGATCGGGGAAAGGGGCGAAATTCTTCAAGAAAAAGGAGTGCTGGGGATTCGGCTTGAGAAAACAACCCGACCGGAAGCACTTTCCGCGTTTCAAACCGGTTCGGGAGAAGACCTGACCCGGATGGTTTCCATTGACTCCAATGTGAAGTTCGAAAACCCGCAAATCCTTGAAACCCTAAAGCTGAAAATCAGCGGCATCGACCTGGCCCAGGTTCATTTGAATGGGGGCCGGCAATCTGTGGATGAAAACACAGTCACGGTGAACAAAGAGTCTCTGGACGGTTTGCCGCAACAACTGGCAACGGACAGGTTGCCGAGGTTCGAGCAGGTCTTTTTAAAACCAAGCCCTTTCATCCAGTCCGATCATCAGAAAATACACGACCTGGCCCAAAAAATCCTCCGGGACGAAGGCGGTGTTCCTTTAGACAGGGCCAAACGCCTGTTAATGTGGGTTTACGACAATATCGAAAAACGTCCGGTTGTGTCTTTGCCGGATGCCCTGTCGACCCTTGAAAACCGTGTAGGTGATTGCAACGAGCACGCCGTGCTCCTGGCTGCACTGGCCCGGGCGGCCGGCATACCGGCCAGGATTGAAACCGGTTTGGTTTATCTCAACGGTCGTTTCTACTATCATGCCTGGAATTTGCTGTACGTCGGCAACTGGATTACAGCCGATGCCTCATTCGGTCAGTTGCCGGCGGATGTGACCCATATCCGGTTCGCCACCGGATCCCAGCAACAGTTTGACCTGTTGGGGGTTATCGGAAGGGTAAACATCGCGGTTATCGAAGGGACCCGGGAAGGAAAATTATAAACCGATGATCGAGCTGGAAGGTATAACCAAAAAGTACGCCGATTTTACGGCGGTAAGCAGTTTGAACCTCACGGCAAACCCGGGGGAGGTATTCGGCTTTATCGGTCCGAATGGCGCCGGAAAAACCACCACCATCAAAATTATCAGCGGAATACTGGCACCGACCGAAGGCCGGGTCCGGATCTGTGGCATCGACATACAGCAGCAGCCGGTTGCAGCCAAAATGAAAATCGGATTTATTCCGGATCGACCCTATCTCTACGAAAAGCTCACTGGTTTGGAGTTCCTGCAATTCACTGCTGATCTGTACGGTGTCAATACGAATGGATTCCGGCAAAAAGCCGAAACGGAGCTAAAACGCTTTGCCCTGTCCGACTGGTCAAACGAATTGATAGAATCGTATTCGCACGGCATGCGCCAGCGGTTGATATTCGCCGCCGCTCTCGTTCACGATCCGCAAGTCATTGTTGTCGATGAGCCCATGGTCGGACTCGACCCGGTCGCGATCATAATGGTCAAGGATCTCTTCAGGCAGCTGGCGCAAAACGGCGTGACGGTGTTCGTGTCGACCCATACCCTCAAGGTTGCGGAAGAAGTCTGCGATCGCATCGGCGTCATCAACAAGGGTCGCATGATCGCCAACGGTACGACTGAAGACCTCCAACGCGAGGCGGGCGTCTCGGATACCGACTTGGAACAGGTGTTTCTGAATTTGACCTCGCATGAAGAACCGAAAAGGTAGGATACTATTTAAAACGCGATACGCGATCATCTTTCCGAAAGGACAACCGGAGTTTCCACCATGCATGACATCATTGCCCTGCTAAAGCCAAGAATCATCGCATTCAGAAACGGTGGACGATCAAAAGGCACACGCAAACGGGTGCTCAAGATCTCAGTGTTGGGGATGATCGGTGTACTTTTCTGGAGCGGTCTTTTTGCAATATCGCTGCGTGTTTTACTCTATTTTAAAGGTATTGAAGATATCGGCGATATCCTCAACTATAAACTGCTGTCCATGCTGCTGATCACCGCTTTTGCGCTGCTGATCTTCAGCAGCATCCTGACTTCGCTCTCCAAGCTTTATCTTTCCAGAGATCTTTTTCTGGTGCATGCCATGCCGGTTTCATATTGCAAAATATTTATCGCCCGCTGGATCGACAGTACGATCGACAGCAGTTGGATGGTCATTATTTATTCGCTCCCGGTTTTTATCTCTTTCGGCGTTGTCTATGACACCGGTCTGTTTTTTTACATCAGCGCTCTGCTGTCCGTCATCTCGCTTGTTCTGGTCTCATCCGGGCTGGGTGCGGCCATGGTGATGATCGCCGTGATGGTCGTGCCGGCCAACCGGATGAAAAATATCTTTGTCTTTGTGGGCATCCTGTTTTTTGTCGTCCTGTATCTGGCCGTGCGCCTCATAAAACCGGAGCTTATGGTTGACCCGGAAGTGTTCGATACCGTTCTGGTATATGTTACCGCACTGCAAACCCCTTCTTCGCCGCTGCTTCCAAGCACCTGGGCTTATGACGCCATAAAGGCCGCGCTGGAAGGATCTGTGGCCGGCAGCCTGTTTCACATAGCACTTGCCTGGAGTTTTGCCGGTACGCTTTTTTTCAGCAACCTGGTGATCGCAGATTTTATTTACTACAAAGGTTTTGCAAAAACCCAGACCGCCCAGCTCCGCTTGATTAAAAGCGGTAGCTGGCTACAGCGCTTCACCGGTTTTCTGCCTGGATCGATCAAAGCATTCACGGAAAAGGAGATCAAATGTTTCTTTCGGGATCAAAGTCAATGGTCACAGCTTTTATTGATCGCCGCCCTGGTCATCATATATGTTTATAATTTTAAAGTTCTGCCCCTTGAAAAGTCACCGATTAAGACCGTCTACCTGCAAAATGTTCTCTCTTTTTTGAACATGGGCCTGGCCCTGTTTGTATTGACCGCAGTTGCCGGGCGTTTTGCCTATCCGGCAGTAAGTGCCGAAAAGGATGCTTTCTGGATCGTAAAATCCTCACCCGGTTCCCTCAGAAACTTCCTGTGGATAAAATTCTTCATTTATTACTTTCCCTTGCTGATTTTGACCGAGATCCTCATATTTCTAACCAATTTGCTCTTGCAGGTCACGGATTTTATGATGGTGCTTTCAACGACGACCGTGTTCTTGCTGGTGCCTGGGATCGTTGCCATGGGAATCGGCTTTGGAGCGGCATATCCGGATTTCAAGGCTGAAAATCCGGCCCAGACCGTTACGAGCTTCGGCGGCCTGGTGTTCATGATTCTATGTGCGGGATTCATCGGCACGGTCATCGTGCTTGAAGCCGGACCTGTTTATCACATTTTCATGGCCGACTTGCGGGAAAGGCCGCTGACGTTTCTCGAATGGAGCTGGGCCGTCGGCTCTTTCACCGCCGTCCTCGGCCTGAGCATCGCCGCCGTTGTTCTGCCGATGCGTTTCGGGGAAAAGAGATTAGCGATGTACCATATTTAAGCTCACATTACCGGATGCGCCTCGAGGATCGTCAGAAACAGATTTGTTTTAAACACAAAGACACAAAAGACACGAAGAAAAAGTAAAATAAATTCTTCGTGTCCTTTGTGACTTGTGGTGAGAAATAATCTGGATGGATTTGGTTAGTGGGCCAGCGACCGTCGCAACCGAATCGACTGGCCCAGCTGAATTAGCCGTTTCACTTATCTCCAGCAGCCGCCACCATAACCCGGGCCATAGCCCATACCGCCGCCACCATAACCCCGGCCATAGCCTTTGCTGCCACGTCCATAACCCGGACCGTAGCCCTTGCCGCCCCGACCCATCATGTATCCGCGGCCGGCATTGGGATTGAGTTTTCGCATTTTGATCATGTGATCGATTCGCTTTTGATCCAACTGAGCCTCAAGCTTGGATATCTCCGTCTGCAGACGCGCGGCCTTTGCGGCATCCGGATTTTCCTTTACCATTTCGCTTCTCAGCTCCAGCTCCTTCGAATAAAGCTCCTGACGGATCTTTTCCGTATCTTTGAAAAAGGCCTGCCGCTCCTGTTCCAGAGCTTTGATTTCTTCGTCACTCAGGTTGCCCATCATAGCACCGGGGCCGTAACCGGATCCGCCCCGACCTCCGTAATGATAACCGGGCCCATGCCCCCAACCTCTGCCCCAACCGGCAAAGGCGGTCGCGCCCACACCAACCATGGCCACCACGGCCAGTACCAACATCACATTTCTAAAATTAAAGTTACGCATTTTAAATCTCCTTTCATATTTGGTTTGTGAATCTGAAAAGTTTATCAGATTTCTTGTTTTGCAGTTATCTTAGAGCAGGATGCGTGCCAGCTTTTTAGTGCTTTTCGGGGGCCATTGATAATAAATTGAAATTACTGTATATATTTACTCATAATTTAAATGTAGGCCAATTTTTTTGTCGAACTGCATGCCGGGCTAATCAAACGTTGGGTAAAAAGTAGACAGGTTTTCAGGTGCGATTGTTTTGGGTGGGTAAAATGTATCCACATCAAGCCATGAAAAGTTTTAACAATAGGTTGATGACACCAAGAATGAATAAGGAAGGCAGAATCATGGCTCTTCTCAGTAAAACGAGATTTTGGACGACTTTATTTAGAGCAAGATAGCCCCGGCTCAAACCAAGGTAGAGTCCGGCAAGCACTACAACCCCCTGGACCGCCGGTATCCATTCGGGGAAAATGGCCCCGAAATGAGAATCAGCGGTATGGAAAAGGTCCCATCCCAGGCCTAAAGGATCGGAGAATACGGAGATTATATAACCGTAGTTGACCATGATGGCCGGCAGGCTGAAAGCAATCCAGGCAAAAATACCGACCGGAATCAGAAAATACGCCAGTCGCAGGGCCATGCGACGGTTGCTTATCAATTTTCCGGCCAGTCGATTGGCGAACACTGCGATCATAGTAAAGAGTCCCGGAAAAAGGAAAAGGGCGGCGCCCCAGATACCGGCCAAGTAAAAGAGAAAGGGGATAATTTGCCTGCTTTCGGTTACATTGGCGGCATCCTTTATAACTGCCCAGGGACCAAGCATGGTGATGCTGAAGGCAACGGCAACCACCAGCATGATGATCACGTTGAACATTTCATCATACCCTTTTAAGTTCCGATCGGCACCGAAAGGCCGGATGAAAATACTGACATTGTTTTTGGGACAGCTTTTAATGCATTCGGTGCACAGTCCGCAGTAGTTATTCCGGCTCATATTGCCGACGTACTGATTCCACGGGCAGGCCCACCCATCGGGACCACCACTGAAGCACTCTTTATCCCTGTGACCCCGACATATATCCGTATCGATTGCGCGCACTTCGGTCATGGAAGCCATAGAATAGGTTCCCAGGAATCCACCCACCGGACACAGGTAGAGGCAGAAAACACGTTGCCGGAATACCAGCGCGAGCAGCAGCGTCACCGCAAGAATAACGATGAACACTATGGCGGTGGCGACAGGGCGTGTGATCAAAATCATACCGAATGAAATCAGTATTAGAAATAGGATGTTTTGCAGCCAGATGTTGCGCAGGCCACGCGGCCAATCTTTCTGCATGCCGGTGAATCGGTGATGCAGTCGCCTGAAGGGTTCCTTTATATAACGCACAGCGGTCAGGCGCCTGCGGCTGAGCCATTCGGCTGGCGCCGGCAGGGGGCACATAAGGCACCAGAGTCTTCCGCCCAGAGGCACTGCAATAGCCTTGAGCAAAAACCACCACAGAATCCATACAAAAACGATGGCAATATTGCGGTTGCCGACCGGGCTTCCCCACATACTGCTGAGGATAAAAAGATAAAATATGATAAAATTCGGCAGAATTATCAGGAACTGGAATCCGCTGTAGTGCACCAAACTTCTTAATCGTGGAAATGAATCCAGGAGGTTAATCCGCTTAAATCCTGAAAAAGCGTTGTGGGTTTTGTAGCGGATCCACACGAACACGGAAAAAACCACCCACAAAGACAGGGAAACAAAAAGTTGGTAAGAGGTATTGGGCCTTACGATCAACTCGCCGGTCATAAAGGGATGCAGGTTCCCGCAGGTCTGAGTGCAGCGGAAAATATATTTGCCTCTACGATCGGCCACAAATCGGACCTTCGAAACCCGGTGCCATTCGGTTCGCGGATTCCCTTTGCCTTCGATACTTGGAAATCTGCGAAAAACAACACCTTTGCGCACGATTAAATCCAGGGGATACCCGTCGAGCAGAAACCCGTGGGATACGTCCCGTGAGGAAAGTTTCAGTACAACGGTATCACCTTTATTCACAAAAATTCTGGCGGGTGTGTATCCGTACTTACGCGCTTCGATGGAAATGTGGTGGGTTCGTGTCGGCGTTGGGATCAGGGTGATCCCCAGTGGAATGATTACGGCTAGCTCGAAACTGAAAAGAATGAGAAACAGCGTTAATTTTTTGCTCATTGCGGGCCTGATGTTTTAAGGGCAAAGACCTCCAAAATTAAATAGTTTCCAACCGGAAATGGCCCTTTTTCCGATGAGCTGCGTTCTCCGCGGATTTATTTCCTCGACGTACATCAGTACGCCTCGTCGTAAACCCTTGTGCGGCCTTGCTCATCGAGAAAATTACTCATTTCCATATTGGAAACTGATTCGTGCCTAGTTTAATTTCCGGATGGGCACTAAATAGATTGAACCAGAGCGAATCGATACCAAGTAGATGATAATCTTCCAGGAAATTTTCTCTGATATGCGGCTTAGTGTTTTAGCCGCGGGTATTGTCTTTGACGATTAGCGTGCCCTGCATATGCTGATGAATGTCCCCGCAAAAGACGTTACACCTAAATGTGAACGTACCGATTTTATCGGCTTTAAAAGAAACATAAACCGTCCTGCCAGGGTGTATGCCCTCGGCAATATAAATACCAAACGCTTTCAGACTGAATCCGTGCGTCACATCGCTGCTGCGTAGTTTCAGAACCACCAGATCGTCTTTATTGACGGTAATAACCGGTTTCCCCGACGATTCATGGTGATGCCCTACAGACAGGATATCAAAAGCCTGGACTTCGCCCACCAGCCAGCCATGCCGGGTATTACCGGTGAGAGTGAACTCCTTTGCACCGGGATTCAGCCGCTGGGGCTTCAGCTGTTCATCATAGGCCCGGATGGCAAACGGCAGGCCGAAAATGATGAGCATTATCAGGACTAAAAAAACAATATCCTGTTTGTGAGGATCGATGCGCACGAAGTTACCTCGTTTAGTTACAAATTTTGTCGAGTCGCCGAATCTTTAATTTTTACTACATTTACCCAGGCGTCACCTTGATATAAGTCAAAAAGCCCTGTGTTTGCGCCAGCGGTCCTAAAAAAGGCAGGTCATCTCTGACCTGCCTTTTGAAATAAATGGCAGCAAATATATGTTTTTGCCCCTGGAAAAAATGCTTTCGGTCAATCGTACCGGTTGTTCATGACGGCTACCAGGAAATATAAGGGGCGTTCACCAGGGAGCCGATCAGCAGAATCAAACCGGCAGCCACAGCCGCATACCCGAACACATAAAAAACGATTCGTCTCGCCGGTATGGCTTCGGCAACCAGCATGTTTTCGAGCTGGTTGCTCTCTCGCAAGCGGCCGATCCAGGCCGGTTTTTCGTGAGTCACGGCATCCAAGTTAGTACTGCCTTCGAACATGGCGCGATCCATCGGAAAGTTATGGCGCCGCAAATGACCGATAAAAAAATGAATCACGAATACATGCGCCATGGCCAATAAGGCCTCGATGCGATGGATCCATAAGGCCACGTTCAGACCCCAACCGGGCATATAGCGGGTTGAAAAGAAAGGAAAGGCCAGAATCAGACCGGTGCAGCCGATGATAAACATCCCCCAGAATACCGCCCAGTAGTCGAATTTTTCCCAGTACCCCCAGCGATCGAAGTTCGGGGCTTTGCGTAGCCCGATAAACCAGCCGATATGTTGAAAAAACTGACGGATGTCCTTGAACTGGGGTACGATGGAATCCGGTCCGAAAAGGCTTGCCGGAAATTTTTTCCAGTTGACCTTAAGCAGTATATAAACGGTATGGATCGTAAAGCCGCAGAGCATGAAGATGCCGACGTATATATGCGTTGTCAAAGCCGCCTCATATCCGCCAAACAGCCCGACCAATCCCCTGCCCCAGTCGGATTGGGAATACAAACGTCCCAGGCCGGTGGCCGACTGAATCAAAAAGGAAAGCATCAATAATATATGAAAAATCCGCTGCAGCGGGGTGAATCTTTTTAGTCTGTCATTCGCCATTTTGTTCACCGTTGGTTTTATTCTTTTTAACGAACAGCTCCCGTATTCCCCACAAAATGGTGTGGGGCAGGAAAACCACGAAAGTTCCCACTGCAATTGCAATCATGATCCAGAATGCATAAAACAGCACCGGAAAACTTTTCATGGTACCCACCAGCGATGGATTGGGTGCGTGCACCACATAGCTGGCATAGGACGCGCTGGCGCCTTCGTGGCACTTGGCGCACACATATGCATGGCGCCGAATGGGATTCATGGGAGAATAATAATGCGCGATGCTGGCAATCGGTTCGCCGCCGTGGCACTGGCGGCAGGTCAGATTGGCGCGCACCGTATGTATATCCCGCGTTTGTTCGATATGACATTCTTCGCAGCGCCGGCGGTTATAAAATTTAATTCCCTGATGGGAGTCGGCCAGACGCGTGCGAACACGCACCTTAGCGGCTGTCGGACTGTATGGAAATATGCCTCGCTGAACCCCGGGAATTTCAACAAACGGGCGCTGTCGACGGGGACGAACTTCGTATTCCTCGTAATAGCCGGTGCTGGCCTCCCGGTCTTTGTAGCGCCGAATCGCCGAAGCCACTTCCTCCTGTGCGGGTGCAACCGACGGCAGGACCAGCATCGCGGCCGGTATGACAAGGCCCGCAAGTATGAACATTTTTTGAATAAATATCATCTGTTTCATAGCGGACTCCTGCCTGGTTAGCGGGTATATTTATAGCCGACCGGATCGACCACCTGGCCGACGGGCTTGGGCAGCGTAGCCAGTTTTTCCCATTGTGCCTGTAATTCCTCTAGGCTTTCATTTTCGTGTTTGTGACAGGTCTGGCAGGAATTGGGAACCTTCGGGTTATTCAGCGTATCCTCCGGCAGCAATGTCACAAATACATGGCTGTGGATGTCTCCCGATTCGGCACTTTTGGCAATGCGCCGCATGTGACAGCCGATGCAGTTGGCGAAAGAGTGGATCGAATGGGCCATGTTCTGGTTGACCTGGACGTGGCATTCGAAACACTGTTTCGAACCGGCCGACAACGTCTGTGAACGGGTGGGTGGTACACCGATCTGGTGGACGTAATGGCAGGACGTGCAGGTGACGCCCTCTTTGGCGTGTTTCGATATTTGCCAGTCGAGAAACTGCTGGTGATGGCCTTTGGCGAAATGGTTGGCGTAGACATGTTTTACGTTGCCGGCTTCAAAAGAGACCGATTTATAGTAGGTTTGCAGGGCCTGGCCCGGTTCATAGCCCACCGGCCAGCCGGCGCCTTTTTTCTGGGTCGCCTTGCCGCGGTTGTGGCAGGCGCCGCAGATCTGAACTGCCACACCCATAGTCAGTTTGGCCGGATTGACAATGGTCTGTCTTTTTTCAAAAACGGCCGTCTTGGGCAGGGCTGCATGCCATGATCCTTTGCCGTGACATGCTTCGCAAGCCACTCCCACTTCAGTGAAAGTCTGATTTTCCAGATCTACGCCGGTGACGTGGCAGCCGCCGCATTTGAGCAGCCAGGGCCTTTTATCCCAGTCGTGCTCATGGTAATTGACCCAGCGGTCGGTCTCGGCATTGTACTGGATAGGAGAGATGAACAAGGTATCATCTTTCTCAACGACAAAACGCTGTTTCCATTGACTGCCGAGAGTGTATAGAATTTCCTCAACCTGTGGCACGTAAATTTTATCCGACGGCACTTTGAGCTTTTTTTCCAATTTGGCCAGATCCGTCCGGATCCTTTTTTCATCGATCGGAACGATAATAACGTCCTGGTTTTTCTTGGCATCCTGGGTCATGCGGCTGTGCATGGTCATTTTCCAGGAGTCATAATGTTCCAGGTGGCACATTTTACAGGTGTCCGAGCCGACGAAGGCTTTGGGCTGAGCCGTTATGGCCTTGACATCGATCGGCTGATCCGCGCCGCAGGCGGCAAGGATCAGAACTGCAAGTGCCGGAATGAAAATTGTCGTTAAGCCTTTTCCTTTCATGTTATCCTCCTTAAAGGTGATTCAAACACAAAATCATACGCATGTTATGAAAACTTTATTTCTAAATCCTCGTCTCGTAAGGATAGAATAAAGAAAGTGTTCGTCCTGGATGTTCACCACAATTCTTTGTCTGTTAAACATACTTGTTTTCTAAATTTTTGAATTACCCGCACAAGTTTCATTTTCAGAAACGCCTTTGAGCAAATACGCGAATTCATCCGGATCAACCGGTTTGGTCAAGCAGGCGTAAATATCGCGGCTGATGGCTTCTTCGAGTTCAGGGTGAAAGGGTCGCTCGGATAAACCCATAATACAAAGCGCCGGATACGATCTTTTCAAGTTTTTAAAAAAGCGTTTGTCTACCGGCAGCCTATCTATATCAATGATCACAATTTTGCCCTTGTTTGACTGAAGGTATATTTCCAGTTCATTAGATGTATCCAGCAAGATCGTTTCGTAATCCCGGCTTTCCAGGATTTTTGACAGCTCCCGGTGTTGTGTTGGATCAACAGCGACAATGACCACCTTGTCTTTCATCGAAGATCTGACTCCCGGTATTGCTGCAGGCACGAATAAAGTGCTTTTGGGCAATTATTCACTTCCTCTAATGAGCAAAGGTTGTGCCAGCTATGCGGGACGCTCGTAATTTTGTCACCAACCGGGGTGGGGAAAAAAGATTGATTATAAATATTTGAAAATATAATAAATTTTACTTTAGCCGCCCTGCTGACAGAAAGTATAATACGGCATGTAATTCGGCCGGATCGGAAGATGATGCAGAAACTAACAGCTGACGTGTAGCGATTATGGGCACAACCTGCGGTACGTTTAAATTTGGTTTATATACAATATATTAAGTGTGTACAGAATTTGTACACGATCGGCGGCTGTGTGACCGGGATGGATACGCACACATGGTGTGAATCGATGATATGTAAAGAATCCGAGCCCAGAGCACCCGGTTTTGATTTCCCCCATAGTGGTGGCGTTTACCTGTAGATGTCGAATGGAATGATGGAATATTGGTTTTATAATCGGATATTATCTTGATCTTAATCAATTATTTAGGACATTGATCTTGAAAGATCTCATCCTTATGAACCCATTATTCCAACATTTTGCCCCATTATTCCAGCACCCCAAGGCATTTGTCTACGGCATAGCCGGTTGCCTCTATAGCGTTTGTTATAATAAAGTTCCGATACCGGTGGTTTTACGACATTTTCCGGACCATCATGACGTTGATGGCTTGACGCAAACGCTATATTTTTTTTAATTTGAAATGTCCGTTGCACCGGGACGCATGGTGACACTATGGCTATTGACGCCGCACTGATTGAAATGGTTAAGGACCTATCTTTATGTAAAGCGTGTTGCTATCAGAATATCGAAAACTAGTTTTGCGAAGGTACCGGTAATCGGCTTGGTTTTCGGTACAGCATGTAGCGATTAGATAACCATCCACACGCGGTGATGGTTTAATGTCATCTTTGGTCGCTCTTTGCGGCTTGGGATAATGAAAAGCCGTTTCATGTGTTGGTACACAGACAGTATTTTCAAATAACATACGTTTTTTTGCATAAAAAAGATAACATAGCGGTTGTCACAAGTTACTTTTACCTGGAAACGTTATAAGAACCTTCTTATTTTGTAATGGCTCAAACGGAACGTATTTATGACAACCGCTATAACCACTGTTGGCGGAAAGATTTCTACGTTCGATTAAAATGGTTACCGGAGGATATGGCTTGGATGGGATTGACGGAATCACCCTATCTAAGCAAGCGGCACTAGTGGATTGTCGGCGGGGTAATCCGATATTTTCTCAATTTGCTATATAATGTGCTGCGGCTGATGCCCAGACGTCTGGCTGCTTCTTTCTTATTCCAGCTACATTCCTCGAGTACATCGCGCAGCAGATTGACCTCGTTTTCCCGGAATTTCCTTGTAGGCCGCTTGCGTGGGCCGGACTTTTTCTGCCGGATAGCTGCCGGCAGGTCTTTATACTCGATACGATGTCCTTTGGCCAGGACGACGGCATGCTCGATACTGTTTTCCAGTTCGCGGACATTGCCTGGCCAGGTGTAGTCCAACAGTTGTCGCATGGCCCCGGAGGTAAAAGCACGAACGTCTTTGGCCTGTTCCGCTGCAAAACGCCGCAGAAAGTGGCGTGCCAGAAGGGGAATGTCGTTCAAACGCTGCCTGAGGGATGGTAGATTGATTGGAATTACGTTCAGCCGGTAGTACAGATCTTCGCGAAAGCGGCCCTGCTTGACTTCCTGCAGCAGGTCTCTGTTCGTGGCCGATATAATGCGAATGTCGACCGACAGGGTCGTTTCCCCGCCCAGGCGCTCGAATCTTTGAGATTGCAGAATCCTGAGAAGTTTTATCTGAGCTGTGGTCGGGATCTCACCGATTTCATCCAAAAACACCGTACCGCCATGGGCCTGTTCAAAACGTCCGGCTTTCTGGCGAACGGCACCGGTAAACGCGCCTTTCTCATGGCCGAACAGCTCACTTTCCAGCAGCGTTGCCGGATAGGCGGAGCAATTTATCACAATGAATGGCCGGTCCTTGCGAAGGCTCTTTTGGTGAATCGCCCGGGATACCAACTCTTTGCCTGTACCGCTTTCCCCTTGAATCAAAACAGTTGCATCCGTGGGGCCGATTTCTTCGATAAGCTTATAGATCGTCTGCATTTTCGGGTCCCGGCCGACCAGACCGCTGAATTCGTTGGCCACCTCTATGCGTCGCTGAAAGCTGCGAATTTCCTCTTCATGCCGGGTTGCCCGTTGGATGGCACCGGCAGTCTGATTCAGAATCAAGTCGATCACTTCCAGTTCTTTTTGATCGCAACGACATTTGCCGGGGCAGGCAATAAGCACCGCTCCCAGCAGCTTATTCTCATGCTGAATCGGCAGGGCCGCCAGCCGGGCGGCCTTTTGAAAGATGTCCGGCAGAAGCGTCGTTCCAAAGGGATTGGCGCGCAGAAATGTTCTTTTATCAAGCCGGGAAAATGCCGGCAGTGCGGATTCAAAGGCTTTGCGCTCGAACACCCTTAGCCGGCCGGCGGTAAAGGCAAAAAGCGATTCCCTTGCGCTGCCGAAAATCAGGAGCGCAAACCGACTGCAGGAAACAATTTCCTGAAATTTTGCGGAGAGATAGGCGCAGACATCTTTTAAGTCATCTTTGGCGCCTATTTGTTGAATGATTTCAAAAGAGCTCCGCATCTGGCGATGGGCTCGGTCCAGATCCTGGGTATTTTTTTCCAGGGTTAAGGTATAGTTGCGGATGCGATCGACCATATGGGTCAATGAGGTGGTCAATCGACCGACCTCATCGCGCCCGGCAGGCTCAACCTCTATTGCAAGATTCCCCGCATCTATCTTTTCAGCTGCTTCAGCCAGTCTGGTCAAAGGACCTGTAAAGCGGTTGATAAAGAAAAAGCTTACGGCCAGGGCCAGGATGAGAATCCCTATGGTTAAAAGAGTCATCTGCTGCCACAATTTAGCTATCTGATCGCGAAAGGGCTTTTCTGAAAGCCCGAAACGCAGGACGCCGGCCTTGCCCGAAAAAATCGGTTGGGCAAAATCCAGGAAATAGTCACCTTTGGTGGAAGCAATCCGTTTATAAGAGCCGCCGGCAGGAGGGTGGTTTTCAGAGGCGTTGAGCAGCTCGAACGGAAAGCCGTTCGAAAATGTGTGAGCCAGAATCCGGTCATCTTTGACGACAAAAACATAGGATACGTTGGAATTGCTCTCCAGCTGAGAGTTCAGCAATTTCTGCAGAGCGACCACATCGTTGGTAAGAATTTTATCGGTAGCTTCGAAGGCCAGGGCCTGAGACAGGTGTTTGCCCTGGGCAATCATGGCATCGAATAGATTGTTGCTGTACCGGTGAGTGACCAGGTAAGCGATCAGCAGACCGCTTCCCAGCACCAGCGTGAAGACCGCCAGCAACAATTTGGTTCTAAGGCTCTGAAACTTCATGATTGAATCATCTTTTTATTTGCTTCTGGCCTGCATTGCCACAATCGGCTGATACCACTCGTCTTGCGGGGGAATAAACCGATCAATCATCAATTCATCCAGAATTTTTTTGCCTTCGGTATCGCGATGCATTGAAAAAAGCAGATCACGGATGCGATCTTTAAACGGATCGGTAAGTTGCCTGGAAACCACCATCAGCGGGTTGCCGAAGCGGATGGATTTTCGGATGATGCGGGTTTTTTCGGTGTAAAACGGTTCGCGGTCCCGGTAGTATTGCCAGATCTGTTCGTGCACGGCAGCGGCATCCACCAGCGACTTCGCCACGGCCATAATGGAATTGTCGTGACTGTACGTGTAGATTATTTTACCGAAAAAATTCTCGGGCGTATCACCCTGCCGTGCGAGCCAGTAGGTGGGCACGAGTTTACCGGTGTTGGAATCCGGGTCGGTAAAGGCGAAAACTTTGCCCTTCAAGTCGGATAACTGATGATAGGGACTTTCTTTGTGCACGATGAGGTAGGATCGATAATCGTGCTTGCCGCGGACCTGGGGCACAGCCAGGGCTTCAAATCCGTAAGTCTGTCTTCCGGTTGCATAGGGCCCCGAGCATATGAAAGCCAAGTCGACTTGGCCCGCGCCGAACAATTCGTCTATTTCGCTGTAGGTTTTACGCTGGACCAGTTGGATTTTCCTACCCAGCCTGTCCGCAATGTAATTCAACAAATGGTGGTAATGGATGACGGTTTGCCGGGGAGAGATCATGGCTGCCACGGCCACTCTAAACTGTGAGTTCTCGGCAGTCTGAATGTTCGGACGCTCCACGCTGACCCTTTTTGAGAAATCAACCGTGGTGATATCGGCATCGCCCCGGCAGGCCATGATTGAAAGGGCGATCAACACCAGCGGGATAAGGCATCGAACCAGGCGTTTATTTGTCATTTTTACAATCAGCTCCGATACAAGAATGGTTAAAGGATATTAAACAGCGCACTTCACGCCAAAATTCGCGGAAGTCATGAACATCTGGCAATTCACCTTTGATGGTTGAATTCGATACCACGATGTAACATTGATCGTCAAGGACATTGTAGCACCGTATTGTTCAGTAACGATAAGGGCTAGGGTTGCCATTAGTAGGAGCGCCATGTCCCATCTGAAAAGGCCGATATAATTGACTTTAAAAAATTCATTGCTATTTATTTATCAAATAGCAGGTTGTGCACCGGATTACTGTGCCATCAAACTAAAAAGGAGAGAACATGGAAAAGCAGACGTTTAATATACCGAATATTACCTGCGGTCACTGTGTCATGAGTATAAAAAAAGAACTCGGCGAATTAAATGGTGTATCAACGGTCGATGGAGATCCGGACAGCAAAACGGTTACCGTGGAATGGGATTCGCCGGCCACACTCGACCGGATTAAAGATACGCTGAAAGAAATCAACTATCCGGCGCAATAGTTTTCAGGATTCAGCATACACGGCGAAACGGGTAAAATGCATCTCGATGAATACTCGACTTCATTACAAAGTATTTAGTAAATCAGACTTTGGGTTTAGTCTTCATGAAAGGGTTCGCGGCTTTCATCCCGGTTAAATAGACTTCGTGTTTGACCGGCCAGGTTCGGCGAGCAGGACAGATTGGGGTGATTGCGCAAGTCGTTTGAGTTATACGGTAACCATATAAGCGGGTCAACACCACAGCCATGGGCAGTTACAACTTTTTCCTCATAAAATCGATCCAGGCAGCATTGGCAGCGGGCCGGGCCATCCTCGATGTGTACCATTCGGAATTCGCGGTGGAGTACAAAGCCGACAACTCTCCGCTCACCCAGGCCGACCGCAAATCACATGAACTGATCTTGGACGCCCTGTCTCGCTTCAAGATACCGGTGTTGAGCGAGGAGGGTCGGGAGATTCCCTATCCGGAGCGCAAAACGTGGGAGCGGCTGTGGATTGTCGATCCGCTGGATGGAACCAAAGAGTTTATCAAGCACAACGGTGAATTTACGGTCAACATCGCGCTGGTGGAATACGTCAAGCCCGTCCTGGGTGTCATCTATGCCCCGGACAAGAATGTTCTTTATTTTGCCGCGCGGGGCACCGGCGCCTACAAAATGAAAAATCCCGAAAATTTTGCATGGCCGAAGGAAAAGACCAAGAATGATAATTCCAAAGCTTTAATGCAATTAATCATTCAATCCAGCGTTAAGCTGCCAGTCAAACGGCTTGCCAGCTCATTTACGATTGTCGGCAGCCGATCCCATGCCGGCCCGGAACTGGAGAAGTTTGTCGAACAAAAGCGCCGGGAGCACGGCCGAGTCAAATTTATTTCCGCCGGAAGCTCGCTCAAGATTTGCCTGGTTGCCGAAGGAAAAGCCGATCTGTATCCGCGGCTGGGACCGACCTGCGAGTGGGATACGGCAGCCGGTCAGGCAATCGCCGAATGTGCCGGTGCCAAGCTACTCAATTCAAAGACCGGAGAGCCGCTGAGATACAACAGGGATGAAATTCTGAATCCCAGGTTCATCGTCCGGCGATGAAATTTACACTGCTCACTCGCCCTGCTCTTTAGAGACGCAGAGAGCAAGGTGCAAAGCGCCTTGCGATAAAATGGGTGCCTTCATTAAATGTCAAGCAGCCGCATGCGCATCACTCATAGCGTTTCTGCCGGATTGTGCCCGATTTACTCTCGCTGATCCAACAAACCCAATGAACCTAACAAACTCAATGAACTCAATAAACCCTCTACCGCACCTCCGCGGGAAGGAATGAATAAAGTATGGCGGAACAAAAGATAACCTTGCCAATTACCGGCATGACCTGTGCCAACTGCGCGGCCAACATCGAGCGCGGTGTAAGAAAGCTTGAAGGTGTCGACGCTGCCAACGTCAATTTCGCCAGCGAACAGGCCGCGGTCACGTTCGACCCGCAGCAGCTGCATGTCCGCGATGTGGTCGCCAAGATACAAAACTCGGGATACAATGTCACCACCGCCAAGGTTGAATTGCCGATTACCGGCATGACCTGTGCCAACTGCGCGGCCAACATCGAGCGGGCGTTGAACAAAAAAGTACCGGGGGTCGTCGATGCAGGGGTTAATTTTGCTTCGGAGCGGGCCCTGGTGGAATACATCCCCGGTGTGGTGAGCATCGATGATATGATTGCCGCCATTGAAAAAGCCGGCTACGGCGCCATTGCCCCGGATGAAAGCCTGGAAGCAGAAGATACGGAGCAGGCTGCCAGGAATGCGGAAATCAAGGACCAGACCCGTAAGTTTATCGTCGGTGCGGTTTTCGCTCTGCCGCTTTTTATTCTCAGCATGGCCCGTGATTTCGGACTTGTCGGTGCCTGGAGCCATGCCCCTTGGGTGAACTGGGTATTCTGGGTCCTGGCAACCCCGGTTCAGTTTTACACCGGCTGGGATTATTACCGCAACGGTTTCAAAAGTCTGCGCAACCGCAGCGCCAACATGGACGTTCTGGTGGCCATGGGATCTTCGGTGGCCTATTTTTACTCGATTGCCGTCATCCTTTTTCCGTCCGTCGGCGCCCATGTCTATTTTGAAACCTCGGCTGTCATCATCACCCTGATCAAACTGGGGAAGGTGCTCGAATCCCGCACCAAAGGCCGGACCGGCGGAGCCATTCGCAAACTCATCGGGCTGCGGCCCAAGACAGCCACCGTCATTGAAGCAGGGGTCGAAAAAGAAGTTCCCATCGCACAGGTCAATGTCGGTGATACGGTTCTTGTGCGTCCGGGTGAACGGATCCCGGTAGACGGCGTTGTCCTGGAGGGCGCGTCTTCGGTCGATGAGTCCATGCTGACCGGCGAGCCGCTGCCGGTGGACAAACGCAACGGCGATACGCTGGTCGGCGGAACGATCAATGGTGAAGGGTTGCTGCGTTTTACCGCCACGCGCGTGGGACGCGAAACTGTGCTGGCGCAGATCATACGCCTGGTGCAGGAAGCCCAGGGCAGTAAAGCGCCCATCCAGGCACTGGCCGACCGAGTAGCCGCCGTATTTGTACCGGCGGTTATCGTCGCCGCCCTGGTTGTGTTTTTCATCTGGTGGGCCGCTGCCGGCGAGTTTGTTCCGGCCATGATTCGTCTGGTGGCGGTTCTGGTCATTGCCTGCCCCTGTGCCCTGGGTCTGGCCACTCCCACGGCGATAATGGCCGGAACCGGCAAGGGTGCCGAAAGCGGGATTCTGTTTAAAAACAGTGAAGCCCTTGAAACGGCCAACCGCATGGCGACGATCGTTCTGGACAAAACCGGAACGATCACCCAGGGGAAACCGGCCGTGGCGGATGTCGTGCCGCTCGAGCAGCACAGCCGGGAAGACCTATTAAGAATCGGTGCATCGGTTGAAAGAGGGTCCGAGCACCCGGTGGGCAAGGCGATTGTGACTGCGGCCCGATCCAAGGGCATCGATCTTTTGCAGCCGGCGGAATTCAAAGCCACCGGCGGAATGGGTGTTCAGGCCCGGATAAACGGCCATCTGGTCAAACTGGGCAAACCCGGCTGGTTTGAAGATCAGGGTATCGATATCCGCCATGTGGCAGACAAAATCAAAACGATGCAATCCAAGGGTAATACCGTCATGGTGGTGGCCAATGACGACACCGTCTGGGGTCTGATATCCGTATCCGATATGCTGAAACCCGAGTCTAAAGCCGCCGTCGCCGAATTGCATGATCAGAAAATCAAAGTCGTCATGCTGACCGGCGACAACCTCCAAACCGCCCGAACCATTGCCGACCAGGTGGGCATCGACGATGTCGCCGCCGAAGTGAAGCCGGATGAAAAAGCATCCCAGGTCAAATCTTTGCAGGTGGACGACCGCAAAGTCGGTATGGTGGGCGACGGCATTAACGACGCGCCGGCCCTGGCCCAGGCGGATGTAGGTCTTGCGATCGGCACCGGCACTGACGTGGCTATCGAGACGGCGGATGTGATTCTGTCCAGCGGCAGTTTGACCGGTGTACCCCGTGCGATCCGTATCAGCCGGGCTACGATGCGCACCATCAAGCAAAATCTTTTCTGGGCCTTCGGATATAATGTAATTCTTATCCCGGTTGCGGCCGGTGTTTTATATCCCTTCGATTTCCTACCTTTGTTTCTGCGCCAGCTGCATCCAATCATGGCCGCCCTGGCCATGGCCTTCAGCAGCATTTCCGTTGTCTCCAACAGTTTGAGACTTTATCGCGCTAAAATTAAATAGTATCCAGATTGGAAACACATTCATGCCTGCTTTAATTTCCGGATGGGCAATAAATTGTATCTGGAAAAAAGAGAAGCTCAGGCAGCCGGCTTGACATCTGTTCAAAATTCAAGATAAATGTCACATTCACGACTTGACGGATTTTTATATCAAGTTTCCATGATTCACGAAGTTCTTTTTAGTTCACTTAAAACTTTCAACTTTAGTCACTTTTAAGTATACTTACCGGATATTGTATTAAAAGAATTCGTCATGGAATTTTAGAAATAGACCACTTAGGGGAGCCCAGCTGGAGTTTCGTCGTACGATCAATTTATAATCATGGAGGGGATACCAATGACAGACATGGATAAAAAAGCCGATCTGGCCGGTCCGGGTGTAAGCACTTATGAAGAAGTATCAAAGATTCTGCCTGACGATTACTTACCGCTCCAGCAGCCTATGGAGCGCATGAAAGCTCTTTTTGAGGTCAAGCGTTATATCGAAGATAACCTATGCCGGCAGCTTAACCTCCAAATGGTGCAGGTACCGCTGATCGTAGACACCGATAGCGGGGTCAACGATTATCTTGATCGCGACGGGTCCCGAACCCCCATTGAATTCCCCTGCGGGTTGGGTCTGGAAAACCCCATATCAGCCCAGGTGGTACAGGCCGCCACCAAATGGAAGCGCATGGCCTTAAAACAATTTGACTGCGATGTGGGTGAGGGCATATGCACGGATATGAAAGCCGTGCGCAAGGATTATTTCCTCGATCACGACCACTCGGCCTATGTGGATCAGTGGGATTGGGAGCGTGTGATTACCCCGCAGGAGCGTAATCTTGATTTTTTAAAGGATATCGTCACCCGAATATGGAAGGTTATCTATGGAGCCGGTAAACATATTCAGAACCTCTACCCGGATTTGCAAACCGATAAATATCCCGACTTTCCCGAGAAGCTGCAGTTTTTCCATGCCGAAGAAATTCTCGACCGATATCCGGATCTACCCCGCAAACAGCGTGAGACAAAACTGATTCAAGAAGTCGCTCCGGCCGTCTTCATCATCGGAATCGGTTGGGTTCTAAAGGACGGCTACCCTCACGAGATGAGAGCTGCCGACTACGATGACTGGGTGACCGAAACCATCAGCAAGGATGGAGAAACCATGCACGGCTTAAACGGCGATATTCTGGTCTGGAATCCGGTAACCCGCCGCCGTCATGAGCTCACCTCAATGGGCATTCGCGTAACCAAAGATTCGTTGAAGGTCCAGTTAAAGATATCGGGACAGGAGGATTTTCTAAAGCTGCCTTATCACCAGGCGATTCTCAACGATGAGATCCCGTTGTCCATCGGCGGAGGCATCGGCCAATCGCGGACTTACATGTACCTGCTGCGCACGGCCCATCTTGGTGAAGTAAGCGTCACGGTCTGGCCGCAGCAGCTTAAAGACATTTGCGGGCCGAAAAACATTAACGTTCTTGAATAGGATAAAACCAATCAGGCGATATCTGATCCGGACTTTCGGCTTTAATGTGATTCTTGTCCCGGTTTGAATCCCGATGAAACTTTGCGGGGCTGTTTGCCCCCAAAATGGGCCGGACACCTGTGCTTGAAATTCTTCGCCATAAAGGAGAGTTACCACCAACCCAAGACCGAAATCCGCCACTTGCTGCTGCCTTCCTCCCAAAAGAAATTTAAAAAATTGAATACCAAACGTCGGCGAATCCGTTCCCGTTTCGGCGGGCAGGATCACCTGGATCAGACAGCGGTAACCGTTTCATGGAAATTAATGGGCGCCAAAATGCTGATCGGCTTGCGGATAAGAGTTTCTTCGAATGTCGGTATCAAGGCCTTTGACGCCAGTGAAAGTTATCTTGCCGAAGAGATCGACCCGGAACATCGCAGCATCTCCGCTGTCTGCCACGCGATGATCCTGCTGATCCAACTCATGATGCATACTGTCAAAACGATAATATATTACGATGCCGCCTGTAGGGATAAACCGGCGATACAAGGAGAGAAGATTCCGGAAGATCCTTTTTATGCTTTCTTTCACGTTTTATATGAATGCTTCAACAATATTCAATTCTTAGCGGCAATCAAAGGATTTTGTATCGAAAGACTGCAAAAAAAATTGAAAGACTTGGCCCGAAATCCAAAGACCAATGAAATCGTGCCGGGGAATATACAGGAAATTATGCACAAATTTTGAAGTTCTTCTTACGATCCCCAGAAAAGAAATTTCCCAATGAGCGGCAATCGCAATACCGCATAAGCACCCTGACGGCGACAGCCGCAACGAATAGCAAGGTTGCAGTAGTATACTAAAGCGACAAAAATCATTTGGAATCTGATTACACGGACAGACCTTTTTCCATACCCGCCCGATAAATACCATTTCTCTTTTTTACCAACTGTTATTGCCCGGATTGCTGGTGAGAATTAATTTTTTGTAACCCATTCAAATATTCTGGTTCAATAAAGGCAATTTTGACAACAGGTGCCTGAACAGACAAGTGATAACTTACTCGTGCATTGCATGGTTCGCCGGCGGTGTGCAACCGTAAATACCGGTATTTTAACATTCGAGCTGGATTGGAATTTATTGTTGAAGGAGGATTTATGCCCGGAAAAGTATCACGACGCTCATTTCTCAAGGGGGGCTGGCCGCAGCCTGCACCCTGGCGGCTTCCACCCTGCCGGTGGCGGCATCGGAAATAACAGATGAAAGACAGCAGCTGGCCACGCTGCTGGACATTGGCAAGTGCATCGGCTGTGAAGCTTGCGTTGAAGCATGCGCTGAAAAAAACGCCCCAAAGCACCCGGAGCCGCAAAAACCGTTTCCCAAGATGTATCCCTCTCGGGTCAAAGCTTCCGACTGGTCGGACAAACGCGATGTCACCGACCGTCTCACACCTTACAACTGGCTGTCAATTCAACACGCGGTCGTGGAAATCAACGGTGAAGAAACCGAGCTGACCATTCCGCGGCGCTGCATGCACTGCGTCAATCCGCCCTGCGTAAAGCTTTGCCCATGGGGAGCGGCCAAACAGCTCGACAACGGAATTTCAAGAATTGATGCGGATATTTGCCTGGGAGGATCCAAATGCAAAAAGGTTTGTCCCTGGGATATTCCCCAGCGCCAGACCGGCGTGGGGCTGTACCTTGATATACTGCCCAGCTTTGCCGGCAACGGTGTGATGTACAAATGTGATCGCTGCTATGATCGTATCGCTGATGGTGAACTGCCGGCCTGCATCGAGGCTTGCCCGGAAGACGTGCAAACCATCGGCCCCCGTGAAGAAGTTATCCAAAAGGCCCATCGACTGGCCCAGGAAACCAACGGCTATATTTACGGCGAGAACGAAAACGGCGGCACCAACACGATATATGTTTCTCCGGTACCGTTTGAAGAATTGAACAAAGTCGTCGACAAAGGCAAAGGAATGCCTCATCTGGCTGCCGTCCCCGACACCATGGCCCAGGCCAACAACCTGGCGGCGGCCATGATAATTGCACCGTTTGCCGGAATGGCTGCCGCAGCGGCCAAAATATACAAGCGGTCAAAGGAGTAATGTAAAATTCGATGGGTGTTCGAAGATCGTCTGTTTGAAACAGGATATAGAAATTCCGAATGTCAAAATTTACACTCTAATGTAAATCAGAATACAGGAGCACAACTGTCATGGCTGATCGAGCGAAATCTAAAGCGACCGTCTTCAAAGAACAGAGCATTGTTCGTTTTCTGTACATCTTTACTGTTTTCAGCATGGCGCTGACCGGTTTCGGCCAGATGCCGATCTACAAACGGTATTACCTGGCCGATATCCCCGGATTCCACTGGCTGGCAAATTTCTGGACGACGCGCTACGTGCACTATCTCGGTGCGGTGTTGCTGCTCGCGCTGCTGGCTTATGTTGTGTTCGACTATCTCGTTTTGAAACGCAAAACCGCGAAAATCACTGTGAGCGGACACTTGCGCGGTGTACTGCTGGCCGGGATCGTCACAACGGGAATATTGTTCGTTCTCAAAAATTTTCCGGTTTATCTGTTTCCACCGGCGTTTATCATTGTTCTGGATTTGGGTCATCTCGGGTTTGTGATGTCTTTTCTTCTGGTTAGTCTGTATTGCCTTGTCTTTAAAAAGAATTGGACAACCGCACGCTAACATCTTAAAATATGACATGAGGTGATGTTATGAAGGACTTTCTGATTATACTGGCAGTGATCGGAATCTGGGTTCTGCTCCAGAGATACATCCTGCCGAAGATGGGCGTACCCACCTGAATGAGCGATGCTTGTCAGGTGACAAGAAAAGAGAATCATGACAACCAATCGGGATCGGAAGAAGATCATTGATGAAGATACGGAGCTGATTGAGGCCATAAATTCGGGTCGGCACGAGCTGTTTCAGGAGCTGGTAAAACGCTACGAACAGAGGCTGTACAATTTCGGGTTGCGTATGTGCGGGGATATCTGCGACGCCGAAGATCTGGTTCAGGATACATTTTTAAATGTATTTAAATACCTGAAAGATTTCAGGTTCGAGACGAAGTTCAAGAATTGGCTTTACCGGATCGCCACCAGCACGTGCATTAAAAAGCGAAGAAAATCAAAATTCGCGCCGGACCGTGAAATATCACTCGATGATTACGTGCCCAAGGATAATGGTTCGGTTCCAACGGATATACCTGATTGGGCGCAGATGCCCCTTGCGCAACTGCTGAACGAGGAACTTTCAATCCATTTGAAAGAGGCTATTTTATCGCTGCCCGAAAAATATCGTCTGGTGGCTGTCTTGCGGGACCTTGAAGGGTTCTCCACAGCAGAAACCGCGCAAATACTAAATCTAAAGCCCTCAAACGTCAAAGTCAGGCTTCATCGCGCAAGGCTTTTTTTAAGAGAAAAATTGAAGGGATATTTCGAGCAATGATCCAAGGCGAAAATGATCAACACGATCCCAAGCATTGTCTGGAAATGTTTAAAAAATTATCGGAATACATTGACGGGGAATTGGACAGCGTAACATGCGAGGAACTTGAAAGGCACGTCGAAGAATGCGTCCCCTGTAAAATCTGTCTTACGACGCTTAAAAAGACCGTCAAGATCTGCAATGAAATGGAATCGAATCCTGTGCCGAAAGCCGTCTCTCAAAGGCTGAAGGAGATGATCCAGAACCTACCGCACAGTGGTTCGACGGTTCAAAAAAGTTAATTTAAAGCGGTTAATTTCCGGTCAATCATGCCGCGTAATTTTAACGACACCGCGACGACAATCGTCCTGTCACCAATGCAGAATTGGATTATGATGAAATGATTCACAACTCTTAAATCCCCGAATTCTAAATTCCCGTAAAAAGTCCTTCTTGCCGGATTGTTAAATTTCTATCAAAATATAAACAAGTAAAATTGTTCTTACCTTCTAAAATCCAGGGTCAAAGGCAGGGTGGCCTTGGAATGATCGGCACCGGAGTCGTCAAATACGGCAATGGCAAAACTGTACTTTTTCAGTGGATTAAAAATGACGTCGTCTTCATGGCCGGTGTCGAGCCGGCGATAGAGCATGACTATCCAACCGCCGTCAACGTAACGGCTTATCGCCTTGACGTCAAATCGGGAACCGGAGGGTCGGCGAAGCAGACGGTAAGGTATCACATCTCCAGCTTTAAAAATTGAATAGTCGGTGATCTTTACGATTTCATCCAGAAGCAGAAATCCGGGAACCGATGGTTTTTTACGCGGGTCCTGCATATACAACGGCTTTAATTTGTCCGCTGTTTCATTTTTCACGTCACCTCCGGCTCCTTTGTCTTTGCGACGACCGGTTTCTCTGTATGATCCGGTAGGATTGCCGGCTACTGTGAGCCAGGCATCGTCGGCGTATAAGTAGGGCGCAGAGCGCGCAGCTTTCCAGTGCCACAGATCACCTTTTTCAACAACGGTGCGGGTGGCTAATTTCCAATCTTTTTTAGGTAAATCCGCTGGGCTGTGGCATGTTACGGCACAGCCCCGAGTGGCAAACTTGTCGATACGCGTGATTTCGAACAACAAGGCGATGCGATCTTCGTTGCCTTTGAGATGGTGCCAGTTTTGACCGTCGAACCTCCAGGCTTGCTTGGTGACACTGCGGGTCGGATCGTTCCACCTGAAAAGAAAATATAGTCGGTCCTGGGTGTAGAGCGACCGAACTTTTACAATCCCTTCTTCAGCTTCATAGATGTCTCTGCCTTTTACCGGGATTTCATATTGCCGGGCCTTTAACCATACTGGATCATCGATTCCGGCCGGCGCAGCTTTTATTCGTTCTGAACTGACAGTCAGTCGATGCGCGTTTGCCGGGCGCAACAGGGTAAAAACGATTACGCCAGAAATTATGATGATTGATAGAAGCAGGCATACGAGGTTTTTACGGCTCAACGGTCACCTCCTCGGTTTTATTATTCTTTGCCAGGCTTGAATTATTCCAAATGAGATGCGCCAAAGTGTTCGATATAACCCGTTACCGATAAAACCAACAGAATGATGCCGATGATGATGGCGATGACCATCACCAATTTACGCTGCAGCGGATGGCGCTCCGTAGAGCGATCCAGAAAAGGCAACGCGACAAGCAAGCCGGCCAGCAAACCGGGGATAATCGCGGAACCCAATATCATAAAGGGCCCTTTGAATATGGCGAGCAGCTGGTTTAAAAACAAGACCCACCATTCGGGTCGGGGAACGTAGGTTGAATCCGTCGGATCGGCCGGATCGCCCAGGGGTGGCGGCCAGTACCATGAAGTAAGCCCTACAGCGATGGTAACCAGTAAAAACAATACCAGCCAGCGGTTGACCATATCCGGCAGAAACGGGATCTTTTGCCTGGGCGGATGGTCGGCAGAGAGCGGCTCTGACAGGCCCCGATAGGCGATGAAATGAAAGTGAATCGCAATCAGCAAGATCAGAAGAGCAGGTAAAAAAAGGACATGGAGCACATAAAACCGGGTCAGCGCCACGATGCCGGTCAGTGGCCCGCCCTGAAGCAGCCGAACCGTAATATCCCCGACAACGGGCACTGATCCAATAATACTCAATCTTACCTGCGTCGACCAATAACCTTTTTGATCCCAGGGCAACAGGTCTCCGGTGATGATGAAAAGCGGTACGAACAGCAGAATCAACACACCGGAGATCCAGTTCAGTTGACGAGGGGCCTTGTAAGCACCGATGATAAAGGCCCGTATCAGGTGCAGCCCTATAACGACCAGCAGCAGATTCCAGGCATAATGGTGAATGCCTTTGACGACATCCCCAAAAGGCAGGGTGAAGAGTGCAAAATCAACACTGTCATAAGCAGCACCGGGAACCGGCGAGTAGTACAGCGCCATAAATGCACCCGATAAAAAGAGCAGGACGATCAGCACCAGAAGCAGCGCCCCGAAAAAACGGTTCCAGGTCAGGGCGCCACTGAATACATTTAAAGCCGTTAGCCGCTCGACGATCCCTTTTAGCGCCAGGTATTCGAGCAAAGATTCGGATCTGTGTGCGGCGTCTGTTTTCACGTCCTGTCTCCATGGCCCATCAACTTGCTTCTCAAGTAGAACAAACAATAAGACTGATAATCAAAAAGTTTAAAATTACCGTTTAAATTTAAGCCCAATGACCCCTGAATCATATGAATCCTCATCACCGGAGTCATCAAACAGCGCCATGGCAAAGTTGTATTTTTTACGGGGGTTAAAAGCTGTGTCGTCGTCATAGCCCGTATCCATCCGGCGATAGAGCATGACCGTCCAGCCACCGTTGGCATGACGGCTCACCGCCTTGATGTCTCCACGGGAACCTTCGTAATTTTTGGGCATGCGGTAGGTAACGGTGTCACCGGCTTTGAAAACCGAATAGTCACTAATGTTCGTGGCGTGGGCGGCCAGCAGGATGCCATGTTTGCCGAGTGATTCGCCGTGAGACAACATGTATGCCGGTTTGGACTTGTCCGCATTTAAATTCTTCTTGTCGCCGCCTTTGCCGGCATCGCCTTTGCGTCCGCCTTTTTTCTCGCTGATTTTTGTGACATAGGTGTCATCAGCCACACCGGATGGATCGGAACGAGCCGCCTTCCAGTGCCATAGATCACCCTTTTCGGCGGCAGTCGAAGTGCCGAATTTACCGTCCTTGGCATTGGTGGCTCCAGGTGGAACATGACACACCACAGCACACCCCTTGGTGGCAAAATTGTTGATCCGGTTAATTTCAAAAAGAAGAGAAATACGGTCTTCATTGCCTTTCTGGTGACTCCAGGCCTGACCGTCATATTTCCAGGCGCCCTTGATGATGCTCAGGGTCGGGTCCTTCCATTTGAACAGAAAATAGATGTTTTCGCCGGTGTAAACCGCCTTGGTGGTAACGGATGCCTTTTTGGCGGCAAACTTTTCCTTGCCTTCAAAGGGAACCTGGATCACTTTGGCCTTTTGCCAGAGTGCGTCGTCGAGTCCGGTTGGACCGGATTTAACTTTCACGGCAGTAAGTGTCTGTTTGGAAGCAGCAACTGCTTCGTCCGAATTGACGATAAGACCGCAAAGGATCAGTGCCAGGCATATCGTGAAATGGATGATGATTCGTTTATGCATAACAGCCTCCTAAAATAAGATTAATGGTTCGTTGCGACCTTCAAAAGGTCAAGTATACCAGCAGGTTTTCGTCTTCAATTTTATACTCCAATTCTTTCAGGGGCCGGGTTGGGGGACCGGCAATCGGGCGCCCGTCGGCATCAAACCGGCCGGTATGGCAGGGGCATACAAAAGTACCGGTCTCTTCCTGCCAGATTACGTTGCAAGCCAGATGAGTGCAGGTGGATGAAAATATGTTGATATTGCTACCCGTTTCCGACCTGGCCCAAACAAATCCGCGTTGGGGAAGAACCAACCAACCGTCTTTGACCATGAATTCATAAGACAGCATCTCGTAGCCATTGTCCGGCAAATCTTGCGCCGCCCCGAATTCGACCCATTTTCCGGCACCTTTCTTCATGGCCGGTGAGATGACATATGCAGCCAGCGGTACGCCGGTAAGAAAGGAGGCGCAACCTGTCAGGGCAGCGGTTTTGATAAAAGCCCGGCGATTGTGATCGATTCCTTCCTTTGCGAGCGATTCAATTTTCCGTGGAGCGCCTTTGCGCGACATAACAGCAATTCCTTATTTGTTATCGGGTAAGCCGCCGGAAAAGTTTTTGAAAACCGACAACAGCTGATAAATGGATCAGCCACGGTTCGAAATTCTTTTACGGCTGTTTAATATTTATTTGATTGTCTGTGAAAGGACTGTGAAAGGAAGGTGAAAAAAACGTGAATTATGCATATTCAATTAGAAATGAGTGATCGACAATGAGCGTAAGGTGAAAGGAAAATAGGTAATGGGCAATTGGTGAGAGGTAATAGATTAAGGTATTCGGTCGGATTTAATAATTTAAACCGGAGCAGGTTCAAAGACCAGTCGCACGGTCGTACCCTTTCCGATTTCGCTTTCGATTTCAAATTGCCAGTTAAAGCGCCGGCACAGTCGGTTGACTATTGCCAGACCTAAACCGAATCCTCGGCTGTTGCGGCCGTGCACGTACGGTTCGGTTACCGAATGCAATTCACAGGCTTCAATGCCCACACCGCTATCTGTGACCGTCAAACTGTCATCGCAAATATGAACTGTGACTTTTCCTTCGGCCGCGTGATGGAATGCATTCTGGATCAGGTTGGCGACCACCATTTTTAAAATAGCGGCCGGCGCTTTCAGCTGGGGATTCCCTTCGGTGATGTATTCTATTTCAATCGGCTTCGCCGCGAACAGCTGACGATAGTGCTCGATCGTTTCCTTTATAACCGGCACTGCGTCACAGGTGCTCTTCGATTCGATTACCGCCTCTTCCCGTGCAAGCCAGAGCAGATTCTCGATGATATTCTCCATGTTGGTAGCAGCCCGTTCAATCCTTTTCAAAGGTCGCTGCAGTGCAGGCTCATTTTCGAATCCTTTGCGATTCAATACCTCAATCGCGCCTTTTATTACCGTTACAGGTGTCCTGAGCTCATGACTGGCATCTCTGGTGAACTGCTGCTCACGATCCACGAAGTTTTTTATCCGTTCGAGCGATTCTTCAAGTGCCCGGGCCAGGGTACCAACTTCGTCATTGTTATAACTTTCCGACAGCTTGTTGGGCAGGTTCCCGGGACCTGATCGACTGACCTGCTCTGCAAGGTGCGCAACCGGAGCAATGACCCGACGGGAAAGAAGCAAACCAATCCACAAACCCAATGCAACGACCAAGGCGACACCGCCGACCAGTACAATGGCGATGTTCAGTTTGCGTTTTTCAGTAAATTCGAGCTCACTGACTTCGTACAGCAGATAGAGCGGTTCAACCAGTTGTGGCACAACCTTAACGGCCACATGGTATTCTATACCTTCCCAGTAGAACTCATGATAGCCTTCCGGTAGACGGCTAACCTGCTGCGCTACGTAATCGGGCATGTCTTCGGTGCCGACAAATGCCTCGATGTGGGGGCTGGTGGAGACAGTCGATGCATTGTTTTTTTGATATTGGTCCAGAAAATATTCTACTTCCTGCACCAGGCGGTTATTGACCAGATGGTCGTCGATCATATCCAGAGAGAAGTAAACGGTGGCAGCGTACACGCTGCCCAGCACGGCACCGAAAAGACAGAATGCAAGTACAATTCGTAATCGCAGACTATAGCGAAAGGTCATCTGGAACCACCAATTTGTAGCCGACGCCATGGACTGTTTCCAGTAACGGGTGTTCGAATTGTTTGTCGATGGCACGGCGCAGGACATATATATGGCTGCGCAGTGAATCGCTGCCCGGAGGCATATCGCCCCACAAAGCGTTTTCAATTTCGTTGCGGGATACGACGTTGGGGTAGGCCTGCATGAGCATTTTAAGGATCTTCAGGCAAGCTCGGTTAAGTTCTATCGGTTTGCCCGCGCGTTGCACCTTCAAGCTGCCGGTGTCCAGTTCCAGATCGCAAACGCGCAAGACCGGTTTCGGCGCCGGATCCATTCTTCTGACCAGTGCGAGTATCCGTGCTTCAAGTTCCTGAAGCTCAAACGGCTTGACCAGGTAATCATCGGCCCCGGCTTTAAAGCCTTCAAGCTTGTCGGAAAGCGTATCGCGTGCTGTAAGCATTAACACCGGTGTTTGCTTGCCCCCTTCTTCGCGAAGTTTGTGGCAAAAGGTCAGGCCGTCCATTCCCGGCAGCATGATATCCAGAATAATCACATCAAACGCTTGGGTCAGCGCCAGATGCATACCGCCGATACCGTCCATGGCAAAGTCCACGATATGCCCTTGCGCCTCAAAATACTCGCCGATGTTCTCAGCGATGTCGGAATTATCTTCGACAACCAGTATACGCATGGTTTGTCGATCCTGATGAGCACTCAAAATTTACCCCTCAACGCGTGATGCCATTTTTCGGTCATCGGTTAACTACTAATGAATGGGTAAAAATATTAGAAAATTAAGCTGGTTATGTCAAGCAGCTGCTAACACTTGCAAATCTGTAATTAAGGGATTTTATGCTGAACGTTTCTCTGAATATGACTAAAAGCTGCCGTCAGTGTTTGATAAATATTGCACTATGGCTGAAGCGAACATCCGGAGTTGCATTTACCGACAGGCCTGTCGACCGGGCAGCCATAATGATTTCTTGAAAGGTTGATAGTGAAACATGAAACTTGGGTTCAGCCACAAATAGCCTTCCTTTCCGGGTCATATTCGATGCCAGCTGGCCGAAAAAAGCCATACGATCCGGCACTTCGTGGACCATCCAGAACGCAAGTACAAAATTCACCTGCCCGTTTAGGCCGATGTCTCTTGGAGCGCAAAGATGCGCTTGAATTCGGTCGGCCACCCCGGCACGTTCTGCCCGTCTCAGCATGATATTCAGCATTTTCTGCTGCAGGTCGACGGCGATCACGCGTCCGCCGTCACCGACCATTTTTGCCATCGCGATGGAAAAATATCCCATTCCGCAACCGACATCCATGACCGTCATGTCTTCGTGCACATAGGGCCCCAGCATTTTGCGGGGTTTATGAAAGAGCCTGCGCAGCGGATTATCGAAGGTGTAAGCCATCCACCAGGGGCAGACGTGATCTTTTTTCATGACATTGTGTTGTGCGGTCATTGTCGTGGTTTCCTTTTGTCACACGCAAAGACGCCAAGGATTCATACAGGCAGCATTGCTTGATGCCTTTGCGACTTTGCGTTGATGAACTAGAGATGCTTTAATTCAGCTGTATCCGGAGGGTTGATCGGCGTCACGGCCATTTCATCCATATGCAATCCACCATATCCAGGCCGATATGGATCAGCAATCCGATCGCGAGGATTCTGGTAGCGGGCACTGCGGTCAAGAGACCATAAACCCCCATGGCGGCATAGGAGTGCAGCGGGTGAGAGCCAATACTGCAGCGGTTGGGGTCATAAATCGGGACCGCCAGCAAATGGTCCAGGTCGATGAGCATGGCGAGCATCATAATGATCCACGCTTTCAACCAGCGATCCGAATATGCAATTTTTGAAACAGCACCAGGTACGATCAGGTGCAAAAGCAGGTGGACGACCGGCCGAAATTGCATCATTCAATTTTTTGGATCGGACCTTTGAATTCCAGAAACAGATTTTCATTTTGACCGTCGATTTCCGGTGTATTGTCCTTCCAGTTATATATGCGGCAGGCATCCGTTTGGTCAGATGGGATGGTGCAGCCGATGAAGGGCATAACCGGGTCACCGGCCATGGATTTATAGTTGAGCATCAGGGCTTTGGTTTGGGGGAAATTTTCAAATTCCAACAGGCGAATGAAAAAGATTTTACACTCGCCCATAAAAAATTCACTGTTTTGCCGAAATTCGATAATTCTTTGCTTAAACATGTTGATCGCTGACTGTGTATCGAAAGCTTCAACAACCAAATTGAATTCACCATGCCGTCGATCTCTTTCCTCGACTTCTTCCTGATTGGTCAGATGAAAGAATTCCCCAATGTAGATCATGCCGACTCCTCTTCAGCGGTTTTGTAAAAGAATGGATTGAGTTTGCCATTCCGCAACCGGCTCTTACAGGGTGATAATATTTCAAACCGATACTGACGGAACCGTAAAAAGTCCTGATTCGTCATGCCGGTCCCGGATCAGGTCCGCGATGGTGAACCCGGCATCCAGAACACACTGAAATCACTGGATATCGTCCTTTGCCGCAAAGGCGTCTTAGAGAAACTTCCGACTTTTTACGAGACCACCGATACCGGGTGCCTCATTTCTTCTTAAACACAGAAAAGGGGCTTTAATCAAGTATTTCGATAATTATCTTAGGATTTTTTCTCACAATCACCTGCTCGGAATTATAGGCGATGCGGAGCAGGCGGTGTTCTACCCATGGCCGCCCGATTGCCTGCATACCGATCGACAGATCCCCGCCATCATATCCCACCGGGAAACTGATGGCCGGCAGACCGGTTAAGTTGCTCGGAAAAACAAATCGCATCAATTCAGTAACAGTGCTAAGATCCGACCAATCGCATTGCAGGCCGCCCGTGGGAATCGACGGCGCTGTAATCGCGGTTGTCAGGGTCAAAATAGCACCCACTTTTTGAAAGATTTCTGTATTATTCATTCAGGGTTAAAGTTTTGCCCCGCAATATTTACAATACTTCGCATCACTGTCGTGTCCTTCAAGGCTGCATTCCGGGCAAGCGGTTGTGGAAATATTTCTTCTATAGGCTTGTGACAGTTCAACGGTTACAATTCCGGTGGGGACGGCGATGATGGCGTAACCGATGATCATTATCAGCGCAGCGAGCGCCTGGCCGATATTTGTCTGAGGAGAGATATCTCCATAGCCGACCGTGGTTAACGTGACAACCGCCCAGTAAATACTGCGCGGAATGCTCGTGAAACCATTGGATTCGTCTTCGATCAGATACATCAAAGAGCCGAAAACGATCACCAGGGTTAAAACCGTAAATAGAAAAACCAATATTTTTCGTCGACTTGCACGCAGCGCCTGGGTCAGCAATCTGGCCTCGCTGAGATACTGCACCAGTTTAAAGACGCGGAAGATGCGTAACACACGCAGAATCCGAATGATAAGAAGATACTGGGTGCCCGGGAATATAATGCTGAAATAGGTGGGCAGTATGGCTAGCAGGTCGACCACGCCGAAAAAGCTTGTAGCGTATTTCAACGGACGGCCAACACTATACAGTCTCAAGACATACTCGATAGTAAAAAGAGCTGTAAACAACCATTCAAAAATATATAGGATTTTACCCCAGGATGCCCGAATCGAGCCGACACTGTCCAGCATGACCAGAATCACGCTGATGAGAATACACAGAATCAACGCGGTATCGAAGAATTTACCTGCTGAAGTATCCGCCTCAAAGATTATTTCATGCAAGCGCTGGCGAAAGTTGCGAGGTGCTGCTGTATTGCTGGGCTCATTCATGGAAATTAATATCCGCAGGCGGTTCGTTGTTCGCCTATAGCATGGCTTTAAACCCTAAGGCAAGTACCGGATGTTTTTTTACTTTTATCCATGCTCGGTATCGGGAGTCACTCACCGGGCTGTAAATTTGCGCCACAGATGAAAAGCCGAATACAGCACCAGCCCCCACACGAGGCTGTTGACAAAAATGGGAATGTAAATCAGGTTTCCCGGAAACCACTGTCGTGAATAAAGTGATAGGGTCAGGATCGGAAAGTAGAGGATACGGGTTACCATGATCATCGTTTTGCCGAATAGTACTGTTGCCCGCCCGGTATCTGGATCCAGCATATCAATGGTCATCGTAGCAGCGACGATGATTCTGCTCAGCGCCAAATGAACAGCAGCAATTGATAATATGGCGATAAGTTTTTTAAACATAATGATAACAGAAATCTCGACGCGTGGTTTCTTTACGCATAACCTTGCAAAAAAATCAACCGGAGATACCCAGCAATTTATCGATTTTAAGTTTGGTAATCGACAGGATTTCCGCTGTTTCTACGCGCAACAGCTTCAGAAATATTGTGAATTCGTTCTTTTTTTCGACCAATTTGCCAGTGATGATCATTTCAGCACCGAGCATTTTGCCGGCGTTGGCGGCATTTTTTTCCTCCACCAAGCCACTGAGGTTTATCTGCAGCTCTCGTAAGATCGTTTGCAGATCCTGCCTTTCGACCGCCTTGAACGCTTTGTTGCGGCTGAATGAAAACAGAAGCTGTTCTGTGAAGTATTCCGCATCCGGGCGATCGCTTTGGTCGCTGACGACAATCTGGATGACGGCGGCCGGAGTACCGGCGGTAATCGAAACGGTTGAGTAGTCCACAAGCTGTGAAATGGCTTGATCAAATAGATTTTGCAGGGTTTCTTCACGCAGTTCATCATCCATTTTGCGGGCCTGGAAATATTCATCCCCCTGTTCGATTGGACGATCTGCCAAATGACTCAATTCTTCTTTGGCAATGCGGATGACGATTGCCTCCAGTTTATCAGTTTGATAATTTGCACCGGTGTGATGACTGACACTTCCGGCTCTGCCGCCTTCACTTTCCCCCCGCTCGCCATATGTAAGGAAGATATATTTGGCATACGTATATTGTGAGATCTGCCTCAGAACATATTCTCCGGCGACATTAAGCCCACCCGTTCCGATGCTAAACAATTTAATGGCCGCCTGTTTGGCATCCGCTGCCGCATCTGCATATGTGTACGTCTGGCCGTAGTCCAGGTGGGGTGGTGCGTCGGTGATGATAAAACCAATGCGAATACCTTCATCATTCCAGTCGAGTTTGTTCAGTGCTGAAAATAGTGCGCTTTGAAGGTCTTCCGGATGGTCTCCACCGCCGTCGGCGTAAACTTTTTGCAGCGCCTGGCTAAACTCTTCCAGGTCGGCGGTTAACGGAACGACCCGGGTGACATAACTGTCTGTTTTGTCACGGTACATCACCATGCCGAAGCGCACCTTCGGCCTGGGTGAAAAAGCGACAACATTAAGGTTGATTATTTCGATCGTTTTTTTCAGCCGCTCTATTTCTTCGCCCATGCTGCCGGTCGTATCGAGGATAAAGAGAATGTCCAGCGGTACCTGTTGATACCGGGCGCGAGCAATGTGCAGCCCCACATCAATCCTCCGCGGTCCGTTTCTTTTAAATACATGCGTAACTTGATCCTGACCATAAGTTACGTTTGCATTAAATGTTTGGTGCTGTTCTGAATTGAGAGATGGAAAATAGAAAAAAGTGCCATCGGCATATGTTTTGCCGCTGGAGTGTTCACTGCTGTCGCCGTAAACAGCCACCCGTGCATTGGGAACCGGTCTGCCTTCAGTGTCTTTTATTTTAAAGACGATTCTTTCACTGACGTCGATCGGAAAATGATCCACATGACGGTATTGATTAAGGAAATTTAAGAAATAGTTAAATTGGCGGTTATCATCTGCAACACCGGCCTTTAGACCCGATGCTGACGGATAAGACCTTGACCCGGCAGATTTGTATAGGGATTCAGAGAGATCGCTTTTTTTGTCGTAAGCAATCGGTTCTTCGGCGACAACGACGCTTTCTTCTTTAAGAACTGATTCAGCCGCGGGCTCGGAAGCTTCCCCTGACGGCTTCTCTGTCATTGAAGCCGGTGAGTCCTTAACCGGCGCTGATTCTGATGTCTTCACGGTTTGCCTGGCGCAGCCGGTCGGAATCAGCCAGGCCGCCGTAACCAAAATGACAAACAACAGACCGAAATTAAAGCTGTAACCTTTTCGCATTGCGTGCCCCCCAATGTTAGCGTTGTCGCTTAATTCTTATTTCCCATCGTTTAGGGTGAAAATTCCAAATGTCAAAACCCAAATTCAAACTCAAAACCCAAGTTCCAATCCTAAAGGAAGTGACAAGTTTAGTAATCGGTTCTTTGTACTTTGATCTTTAATTAAACCTTAGGGGGCAGCTAACAATTAGTCCGGTTTCGGTGTGCCGTATTGATTAAAATATACTTTCTCGCGTTGAAGCTCTTCTCTTGCATGCGGCCGTTTCTTTTCGACCGGATATCCGATGGCGATCATCGATTCCACCCTTAGACTTGATGGTATGTTCAGCAGTTGGGCAATATACGCTTCGGCACTTTGCGTATCATTGTGCATTCTTTCTCTGATTTGTATCCAGCAGCTCCCCAGATCCAGCGATTCGACGGCCAGTTGAACAAAAATGGTGGCAATGGATGCATCTTCGACCCAGACGTCCGATTTTTCAGGGTCGGCGCAGACCACCACGCCAAGTTGGGCGTTGGCCATAAACGTCGACCCGTGGGGTTTGGCCTGGGATAGACTTTTTAATAATTCCTTGTCGGTTACGAAAATAAATTGCCAGGGGTTAGAGCCTCTTGATGAAGGGGCGCGCAGCGCGGCTTCAATCAACATTTCGATTTTCTCCGCTTCGATTTGATCTTCTCTGAATCGCCGAATGCTTCGTCTTTTCCGAATGAGCTCGATGAACATGATTTTTCCTCCCCGGATGAACTGTAAAAATTATAAGTTATTATTAACAACAGCGGCTACCTCCGCCAGCAGCCCCTGGTGGTCGGGAGCCGGCGTGACATCTGTCGCAGCCTTGTTGAATTGCTGGCTGAGCACCAATGACGACCCGTCGATATCTCTTCCATCAAAACCCTGGGCAAAGAAATTCATGAAGCAGTGCACATTGAGGGTGCGACCGTCATTTTCCAGCAAAACCCGGGTCGCGTCCATCAGCTTATTCAGAAAAAGTTCATGGGGCATTATATCGCTGAAAGATTGTGAAATGATTCGGAAGTAGTGGTCGAAAAATTCTGTTTCATCAAACAGTATAAGCGTATTATCCAGATCAAATAGTATTCCTTCCAACTTGTTTTTATCAGCCGCCATAATCCAGGGATCCTTTTCAAGATTAACTGAAGTATTTATAGACAAATCGTTCCCAGGGCGTAGGTCACCGCCCGTCCGCCAATATCGACCCGATCTCCGCGGTACCTGCAGTTTAGAACACCACGTCTTTTCGAGATCTGTATGGCGCTCAGAGTTGATTTGTCTAATTTTTCAGCCCAATATGGAATCAATACACAGTGGGCCGCGCCGGTCACCGGATCTTCGTTGATGCCGAACCGGGGAGCAAAAAAGCGGGATACGAAATCACAGGATTCACCAGCGGCGGTGACGATCACACCGGATTTTTCCAGCTCGGCCAGCCGGTAAAAGTTAGGGGTGATGGCACGGATGTCCGATTCGTTGTCAAAGACGGCCATGAACATGTCCGGTGTCTGATGAACTTCGCGCGGGGCCATATTTAGAGCGTCTGCAAGTTGCCCGGATGAATCAGCATTGCGCGGTGGATTGGCCGGAAAATCCAACCATAAAAGTTGGCCCTGTTTGGCGACGTTCAGCCGGCCGCTTTTTGAATTAAATCGTATTTCGGCATCCTTGTAATTTAGGTGATTGAACAGGACATGCGCCGATGCGAGGGTGGCATGACCACATAAATTCACCTCGACTTGGGGTGTAAACCACCTGAGATGATAGGTCTCTTTTTCTACCACAAAAAAAGCCGTCTCGGACAGATTGTTTTCAGCAGCGATGGATTGCATGGTGGCGTCATCGATCCATTCTTTCAGGGGACAGACTGCCGCTGGATTTCCGCCAAAAACCCGGTCGGTGAAAGCGTCCACGATGTACAGTGAAATTTCCATTTCAGCTTCTCCTATATTATAAGTTTTTCTCCAATTTAGCTGGTACGCTTGAAATTAAAAACCGGGGGGATGGATTCACGCCGGAGTTGGATTGAATTTGCCACCTGCTGCCCTTCGACTTCGCTCAGGATCGCTCGACGCACACAGACAGTCACAGTTCCATCATGGCAGGATTGGCTTTGCGATCGTATCATTTTAAATAGAATTATGCGCTACCCGCCATACGGTTATCGACGTTTGTCCGGGCTGGAAAAGGCCCAGATCCCAAGGATGATCAGGTTGATCGGGGAAATGATCGACAGGAAACCGTATAATATTGGGTTTTTACCGTGCCTGGCCGCATTTTTTCCGAAACACACGGCAATGTATTTCACCAGCCCGGCAGTGAGTGCAAATTCCCATGGGACCATTTTAACCTCCAAATGTAGGATTTGGTTTGCTTTTTCAAAAAAAATTATTATAATACTTGACTTAAAGATCCGTAATTTCTAACAAGCTATTAAATTTTGGGAAAAATTGCAAGAATGTTGAATTTGAACGGACTTTAACCCGGCAAGAATACGTAAAAGGAGAAGGCACAATGGCTGACACCGACCGCAGAACGAATCCACGCATTCCTGGAAAGTATGAGATCAACTTCATCCACGAAGGAGACTATCTTATTTCATTCAGCAAGGACATATCTGTGGATGGGATGTTCATCCAAACAGACACGGCGCCGCCGGTAGGCCAGTTGACGCAGTTAACCTTTTCCATAGGCGAGATTGAGCAAATTTCAGTTGATGCAAAAGTCGTATGGGTGAACGACACCAAATCCACCTCGGATCCCGGAATGGGAGTTCAATTTGTCGATCCGCCGGATCACCTCAAAGATACCATTCTCACAATTGTGAAACGGGTCGCCGTCCTCGAGCCGTAATAAACCGGCCCGATATTCTCCCGGCAGCCCCTATAAACTACTCACCCGGTTCAAATCCTGGGCTGCCATCACCACTTATCCGTTTCAAAGTTTGATCCCAAGGGTTTTTAATTCTTCTCCGATTAGTTTTTCCCATCCGCGGTTCGCTTTGGGATTTGCCGGGCTGGGGTGATTAATTCCGCCGATGGTAACATCCAAGCCGTCCAGGGCAATAACCGCCCGATCCCTGGCAAATTTTCCCACCCCCACCACAAATCGGGGCTTAAACCATAAAACTGTTCGGCGCAGCGCCCGGTCACAGGCTGAGAATAATGGCTTTTTTTCCCCTGCTTTGAGTTTGTCCGGCGTCCGGTTGCGCCCACTTGACTCCAGAAAAAGCAAAGGACAGTAGTTGGCAACAAAGAAGCGGGCGAAAAACCTTTGCGGTGAGCCGAAGGTACTTTTGGCCCAACCCCATAATCTTTTGCCGCTGACTTCACTTTTGAGGCACGCAAAACCGGTCACCGGTTTCTTGGCGTGGATAGTCGCAGGCCTGCCGATTTGAGTTTCAATGCCCAGCCAGTCCCTTACCGCTGTTACTTCACCGAAAGGTACGCCGGTTTGCGCCATTCCCCAGGGGCCGGGATTCATTCCAACCAGAACCACTTCTTTGGGAGATCGGGCGTAGCGTTTGAGATAGTGATCATATGCCTTGCGGGCATATTCGAGGGGATTGTACACGTGGGTCACCGGAGAACTGAATTGCAGCGGACGCAGATCATCCAGCAGGTCATCAATGACAGCATTTAATTTCATGAGATGTCAATCGGTCAATTGAATTATGAGGTCAAAATTATTATTTCCTCCAGAAGCCGGGTCATGGCCGCACCGGCTTGTTCTAGAATAACGACATCCGCCTCGCCAAAGGCGTGTTCGATGTTGATTTCGATAATTTTTGCGCCGTGTTGCTTGGCTATGGACGGAAGGGAGGCCGCCGGATAAACGACGGCCGATGTTCCAATGACCAGCATGATCTCACAGGTCCGTGATTCCAGGCTGGCTTTTTCCAGGGCGAGCGGCGGCAGCTGTTCGCCGAAAAGTACCGTATTGGGTTTGAGAACCCCTCCGCATGCGCAGTAGGGCGGCGAGCCCTCCGGTACACGGGGCGCCAGATACTCTTTATTGCATTGCAGGCAGTAGATCTCCCTGAGACTGCCGTGAATTTCGATAACATTCTCGCTGCCCGCTTTTTTGTGCAGGCCGTCGATATTCTGGGTGATCACCTGGCGTACGATTCCCATTTTCTCCAGCTCTCTCAGGGCGCGGTGGGCGGCATTCGGCTGGTAACGGTCATAGTTTTTGATAAACTCCCCGCGTATCTCCCAGTACTTCGACGGATCTTTGCGGAAAACCTCTATCGAAGCGTATACGGTCGGATCGTACTTTTCCCAGAGACCGCCTTTGGATCGAAAAGTTGGAATACCGCTTTCAGCTGAAATTCCTGCCCCTGAAAGGACAACACATTTTTTTTGGGCTGCCATCAACCCGGCAACGTCTTTATAGGATTCATTCATCCAGGTTATCCTTTTCGGTCGAATATGGACATTCTAAAAAAAATTATTCGTCGGTCACACACCCTTCGGATGCGGATTTCACATTCTTGATGTATTTGTAAAGGGTTCCGCGATTGGCCTTGTATGGCGGCGGCTTCCAGCCTTGGCTCCGTTCGGCCAGCTTTTCATCGGTCAGATCTACATCCATGCGGTTATTCTCCGCATCGATCGTCACCTGATCCCCGTTTTTAACGAGCGCGATCGGCCCTCCCTCCTGGGCTTCAGGCGCTGTGTGTCCAACAATGAAACCGTGCGATCCGCCCGAAAACCGCCCGTCGGTCAGCAGCGCGACGTCCCGTCCCAGGCCAGCTCCCATGATGGCCGAAGTCGGTGTCAGCATCTCCGGCATGCCCGGTCCGCCCTTGGGACCTTCGTAGCGGATAATAATGACATCGCCTTTTTTGATTTTATTTTCTTCCAGGGCCTTGAGCATCTCTTCTTCCGAATCAAATACATTGGCCGGACCGGTGAAAATCGTTCCCTCTTTGCCGGTAATCTTTGCCACCGCTCCGTCCGGGGCAAGGTTGCCGCGCAAGATCTGGATGTGCCCAGTTGATTTGATGGGCTTGTTCAGCGGTTGTATGATTTCCTGACCCGCCTGCAGCTCGGGCAAATCGGCCAGGTTTTCAGCCAGTGTCTTTCCGGTGACGGTCAGGCAGTCACCATACAGCAGGCCTTCGCGGAGCAGCATTTTCATGACCGCCGGAATACCGCCCGCCCGGTGCAGATCTTCCTGCACAAACCGTCCGCTCGGTTTTAAGTCGGCCAGCAGCGGTATGCGGTCGCTTGTCTTTTGAAAATCCTCCAGCGTCAATGGTATTTTCACTGCCCGGGCCATGGCGATCAGGTGCAGCACGGCATTGGTGCTGCCGCCAAGGGTCATGATGACCGTTATTGCATTTTCAAACGCATTGCGCGTCATGATATCAGCGGGTTTGATGTCTTCCTCCAGCAGCTTTCGAACGACCTCTCCGGCGAGGAGACACTCGGCATGTTTTTCTTCCGAATCGGCCGGTATGCTGGAACTGTATGGCAGGGACATGCCCATCGCTTCGATCGCTGAAGCCATGGTGTTGGCGGTATACATGCCGCCGCAGGCCCCCGGCCCAGGGCAGCTTTTTCTTACGATTGCCCGGCGGGTGTCTTCGTCAATTTTACCGGCAAGGTATTCGCCATAGCTCTGGAAGGCGGAGACAATGTCGAGTTTCAGGTCCGCGTGGCGGCCGGCACGAATGGTGCCGCCATAAATCATCAGGGCCGGTCGGTTGAGACGTCCCATGGCGATGACACACCCGGGCATATTTTTATCACACCCGGGGATCGAGATATTGGCGTCATACCATTGGGCGTTCATGACGGTTTCGATGGAGTCGGCAATCAGATCGCGAGACTGCAGCGAATAACTCATTCCTTCGGTTCCCATCGAGATCCCATCGCTGACACCGATGGTGTTAAAGCGCAGGCCGACCATACCGGAGGCCTCCACGCCTTGCTTGACCTTTAAGGCCAGATCATTCAGGTGCATGTTACAGGTGTTGCCTTCGAACCACACACTGCTGATTCCCACCTGGGCCTTTTCCATGTCGGTTTCGGACATCCCGGTTCCGTAAAGCATCGCCTGGGAAGCCCCCTGGGATTTCGGTCCGGTAATCCGTGAACTGTATTTGTTTAGTTTTTTTGGCATGTGCTTACTTACTCCGTCGTTTAAAAGGTTGTGATGTTTGAACGGCCCGATGTAGGGTTATCAGCCAAAAGCCTGTTTACCCGTTTAGCCGGTTTAGCCGGTTGAGCCCGTTATGCCCGTAAATAGGATCAAATCTGTTTTTAGTCTGAGTCTGTTGAGGTCGCTTTTTATAGAATTAGAGTCAATCCTGTTAACCGGCTCAACGGGCTAAACGGGCTCAACCGGCTCAACCTCCCACATACGCCTCCACCTCTATTTCCACCAGCATTTCCGGCGAAACCAGACGGCTGATTTCAACCAGCGTTGTGGCCGGGCGAATATTTGCGAAGAATTTTCCGTGGGCTTTTCCGACTTCTTCCCATTGTTCGATATCGGTCACGTAAATGCGGGTGCGCACGACATCGGTCAATTTCGCACCGGCTTTATCCAAGGCGGATTCGATATTCTGCAGGGTCTGAACGGCCTGGGCATAGGGATCTCCGACACCGACGATCCGGCCATTTATATCTGTTGCGGTTGTCCCGGCCACATGCACATGCGGTCCGACTTTCACCGCCCGCGAGTAACCGACGGTACTTTCCCATTTTGTTCCCGAAGAGATGTTTTTTCTTTCCATCGTTTCCCCCATTGGGTTGAGCCGCGCCTGTCCCGCCGCGGCGGGATTGAGCCCGTTGGCCGGTTAGAAGGATCAAATCTATTTAATCGGTTTAGCCGGTTGAGCCCGTTTGCCGGTTGGCCGGTTCGAATGATCAAATCTATTTATTTGGTTGAGCCGGTCCTGCGGTGATTGTCAATTTGTTCGAACATCCCCCCGTACGCAAATCCCCTGACGGCCTCACTTTGTAGGAAGTCGTGCGGAAAACCCATTTCGATCCGGCTGATTTTTTCCAATCGTTCCACCTGCTCTTCGGTGAGCGTGAATTCGAGACAGGCCAGGTTGTCCTGGATTTGTGTGTGCGTGCGCGCACCCAATATCGGTATGACACGCGGCTGGCGGCGCAACCAGTTCAGAGCCACCTGAGCCGACGATCTTCCGATTTCGCGGGCGATTTTGTCCACTTCACCGGCAATCGCAAGACTTCGTTTGCTGATTTCCTTAAAGGGCGCCTTTTCCAGTCTCTTTTCTTCCGAGGTGTCTGCAGCCTGGCTGTATTTTCCGGTTAAAAGGCCGCTGGCCAACGGTGACCAGGCGGTCACTGCCAAGTCCAGTTCTCTCGCCATCGGAAGAAACTCACGCTCAACCGAACGTTCGATCAGACTGTACTCCACCTGCAGAGCAATAAATTCGGTCCAACCCTTTAATTGGGCCAGCATGTTCGCCCGCGACACGATCCATGCCGGTGTGTCGGAAATTCCGATATACAGAACTTTGCCGGCACGCACCATGTCGTCAAAGGCGCGCATGATCTCTTCGGCCGGTGTCGTAAAATCCCATATATGCAGCCAGTAAAGATCAATGTAGTCGACATTCAGCCGCTTCAGGCTGGCCTCAAGCGACTGGACCATGTTTTTGCGGTGGTTGCCGGCTGCATTGGGATCGGTGCCGGGGCTGTTGTTGGTGTATTTCGTGGCCAACACAAACCGTTCGCGATTTGAAGCGATGAATTCACCGACGAATTTTTCGCTGGTTCCCGCAGTGTAAAGATCGGCCGTGTCAATGAAGTTGCCGCCGGCCTCCACAAAGGCGTCGAATATTTTCCGGCTCTCTTCATTGGCCGCTCCCCAGCCCCACTCATCACCAAAGGTCATTGCGCCCAGGCACAACTCGGACACCCGCAGTCCGCTTTTACCAAGTAATTTATAGCGCATTGAATTATCTCCTTTTAGTCTTTGGTTGAAATATTTTGATGTGAAAAAATCCATTGAACGAGTGGTTGCAGTATAGCGCACCGGCAGCAGGGGATTATTGATGGGCAAAAAAGGCGCATTCCGGAATCAATTTCAGGCGCAATCGACTGCAATCAGGCTCGTAGCATTTGTTAATAATAAGGTCGGCGTTGATGATATGCAAGCAGGGCGAGCCCTTAGTTCAGAACGGGAAACCCATCGTCAGTGCAATACCTGTCATATCTTCTCCAGGAATGTATTCAATTCCAATTCGAGGAAGTTTTATGAACCAGATGGACAGTGGCTTATCAAATCCCATGGTTGCGCCGATTTTGTACAATCGTCTGATTTTTATATCATTGTCCAGTGGGAACAGAATATCCAAATCATCGATGAACTCGGTCAGGATAAAATAGAGGCTCAAATCGGTATTTCTACCCAGAAAGGTAAAATTCGTCGGATGGAGACCCTCGATGCCGATTTCGAACATTGAAAAACCGTTATCATTTCCACCCCCGGAGATTGTTTGACCGGCTCCCATTAGATTGCCGCCGAGACTGAACTCAAATCGCCGCCAGGGAAAAATGGCGCGGGTGCGAACACCGGCACCGTAAATATAGGCCAGGCTACCTCCCGAAAAGTCCTTGCCGAGACCGATTTGACCGTAGGGCTTGACCCACCAGTTCTTCAAAATCGGATACTGAAATTCGACACCGGGGACAAAGGCCATGGTGCCGACATCCTCCGGAATATCCTCGAACTGATGAAAACCGAAAGTCACCGGCAGCAACAGTTTCAGCCCCCATTTGCGTTTTTCTCCGGGTTCAAGGGCCATGTATGAGAATGGCGCCCGCAGCACCCAAATCGTACGTTGTTCAACTCTGTAGAAACCGGTACCAATCCATGTTGCATAAGCATAGTTAAGAAAATCTTCGGGTTGGACCTGCGCCAGGGCTTTATTGGCGGCGGTATCTACCACGGTCGGCGCAAGAGATACTGCAACCATTAAGAAGACGAGAAAACCTGTCCATTTGCTATACCGGTGGATTCCAACAAATCTGCAGTTGGCCGGGATTGGATACAATTGCCGTTCACCTTTAATTCAAGAAAACTTTGCACCTTTGCGGTGATAATTCTTTGTTCCCAGTCTCGAATTGTGGAGCAGGATTCGAGCCTGGCGGATACACCCGCCGGGGCGGTGGAGATTCACTTTTTTTCCAAGCTTGAAATAAACTCGTCAGAATTCGTTACTTTGGCATAAGCCGCTCCCAGGGCCGCCATAAAAGCCCCATGAACCTTTGCAGCCGGTATGGTTTCGCCGGCAAATTGCAGATCCCGGGTGGCACAGGCATTTGCCACGACCGTGCATCCGAAACCAAAATCCGCTGCCGCCCGGGTCGTGGCATCTATGCACATATGGCTCATGGCGCCACAGATGACCACCTGCTTGATTTCCGCGCTTTTGAGCTCATCCAAAAGCCGGGTTTCCCGGAAACTGTTCGGATAATGTTTCTGTATGACGGTCTCTTCCGCCAGCGGGTTGATGCTTGCGTGGATTTTAACACCGTCGGTGTCGGGCAGGAAAAATGAGGCTTTCTCTCCGGCGGAAATGTGCTGGATAAAAAATAAGGGCCATTTTTTTTGACGGAAATACGCCAGCAGGTCTTTTGCGTTGGCAGCGGCATTCTCACTGCCAACCAGCTCCATGCGCCCGCCTGGAAAATAATCGTTCTGAAGGTCTACCAGAATGAGTCCGATGTTCATCTGTCTTCCTTTCTACCCTATTTGTGTGTAAACAAAATTGAGAACTTATTTAAAAAACCAAATTTATGGCTGTACGATTTTGCCGGCCTACGCTTGACTACGCAAGCACCGCGAAGGCCCGTACCGGAAACGATCCGAATCCTTTGACTTTCACCGGAACGGCGAAAAAGGTAAAGCCGCTGTCGGGCAGCTTTTCCAGATTGCACATGTGTTCCACGATGGGGATTTCGGCTTTGAGGAGTATGGAATGCACCGGACGAGTGCCGTCGGCTGTATCGTCAATGTTCAAAGAGTCGATACCCACCAGCGCCGCTCCCGACTCCTTCAGATACCCGGCAGCCTCGCGGGTTATGAATGGATGATCTTTAAAGTACTGTTGCGTGCGCCATTGTCTGGCCCAGCCGGTGTGCATTAACACCGCCTTACCTTTAAGGTCGCTGTGGCCGAAAAGCTCTTTGTCGATGGCCCGTGAATCCGAACCGGCATGAAATACCATTCCTTCAAGGTTGGCCACAGCGTTCAGATTCAATAGGGACAAGTCCTTTCCCGATTCATAACGATGAAACGGTGAATCGATATAGGTGCCGGTGTTGGCGACCATTTCGATCTTTCCGATGTGAAAGGTGGTGCCCTCGGCGTAATGGCTCCGGGACGCTTCCCGGCTAAGAAAATCGCTGATAACCGGTCCGGGCAATCCCTGGTAGGTGACCATCTCGTGCTCCACGGTGTGGCTCAGATCAATCAATTTAACATTATCTGATGTCATAATATCCAACATTATACATAGCCGGCAAAGTAGTTTGTGTGAGTAAGCCCGATTACGATAACGCCTTTAATAATATTCCTCACGCCAAGGCGCAAAGACGCAAAGTTTTAAAAAATGAATCGCTTTGTAACCTCCTCACCAGCCTTACAGTAATTGTTTCCCTCGCAGAGGGATGAGATTTTTAGCCTTTCCTCAGGAAAGGCAAAATTTTTTTAATCCTGATAATCCAGTAAATCCTGTCTAATTCTTAAAATATTTCACCATCGATGGTGCCCTCGCAGACACGTGTAACCGGTCCGGTCATGGTGATGGCATATTCGGGCGATATTTCTATTTCGATATTACCCCCCGGCATTCGGACGGTAATCTGACTGTCGCACAGTCCCAGTTTATGGGCAACTGCCGCTGCGGCGCTGCTGCTGCTTCCCGAAGCCAGGGTGTATCCGGCACCGCGCTCCCATATTTCAATCCGGATGCTTTTGCGATCGAGAATCTGCATGAACTGCACGTTGGTGCGGTTTGGAAACAGCGGATGGGTTTCGATAGCCGGGCCCAGCCGTCGGGCCGTGTCGGCAGAAATCGTATCCTGGATAATGACACAGTGTGGATTGCCGACGGTGGCGCCACAAAAGCGCAGTGACTGGCCCAGGATTTCCAGCTTCTCTTCTAAAACATCGCGTGGTGGACCGGCAACCGGAATCTTTGTACTTTCAAAGCTGACCGATCCCATGTCCACTTTTACGGATCGCCCTTCTTCCAGAATTCGGGCGGTGACAGCTCCGCCGGCGGTCAGAATTGTGAAGGGTGCCGAGCTGACAAGATCGCGATCAAACAGGAAGCGTGAAAAAATTCTGAGCCCGTTTCCGCTCTTTTCGGCTTCGCTGCCGTCCGGATTGAAAATGCGGACTGCAAAATCGCACGCCTTGTTATCCTGAGGACCGAATAGGATTCCGTCGGAACCGACCCCATAATTGCGGTGACAGATGCGCCGAATCCGGCTTTCGTTCAGGCTGATGCGCGTCTTCGCCGGATCTATCACGATGTAGTCGTTTCCGAGCGCATGATATTTACAGAACTTGATTTTCATCAACGCTTCCTCTGTGTACTAACTTCCTATTGTGCAAGCGTTTTCTATTTTTCACGGTCGCCGACTAAACTTCTTAACCACCTGATCATAAGCCGCGTCAATCATTTTTATTGTTTTTCCATCAATACAAATTAAAAAGAATATAGCGTTTGCGTCAAGCCATCAACGTCGTGAGGGTCCGGAAAATGTCATAAAACCACCGGTATCGAAACGTTATTATAACAAACGCTATAACAGCTGGTTGAATTAAAAAACCCTATTCGGTCCCGACAAGACAGCTACGCGCAAAAATGCCTGAAAACCCGCATGATTTGCGATAATAATGGCAAAATCAGAAGTTGACTTTTAAACACGATAATGCTTAAAAAAAGCCATGTTCATCGAAGCTTACATATTGTTATGCCATAGGGGCAGAACCACAAGTATAATTTTTCAATAGACTTCACTCGCAAAAGCAAATTCTTGTTTTATTCGTCAATGTTTCCGCTATAGATATAGCTACTTCGCACATCCGACCGACATCGCACCCGCAAATGGAGTTTGACACATGTGTACCAAGACAATGGGTAGACATGGCAATAGTAGCTCCCCAGAGATAAACAGATGATGATTTTTCCGAAAAATTTCATTTGGGGTGCCGCCACTTCTGCCTATCAGATTGAAGGTGGCAGCCAAACAGGTGGCAAGGGCCCTTCGATATGGGACGCCTTTTCTACTATTCCCGGTAAGACACACCAAGGAGAAACCGGTGCCGTCACCTGCGATCACTACCACCATTTCCGCGATGATGTGGCTCTGATGCGGCAAATGGGGCTCTCAGCCTATCGGTTCTCTATCTCCTGGCCACGAATACTTCCCAGCGGCCGCAAGACGATCAACAAAGAGGGCATACGATTTTATAGCCAGCTAATCGACGAACTTCTGGCAAATGGGATCACTCCCTGGGTGACGCTGTACCACTGGGATCTTCCACTGTCCCTGCAATTGGAGAAGGACGGCTGGCTGAATCCGAATATGGCCAACTATTTTGCAGCTTATGCAGATATCTGTTTTGAGCATTTCGGCGATCGTGTAAAGAACTGGATCACCCTCAACGAAGCCTGGGTGGTGGCCATCCTGGGCCATGGCCAGGGGGTCTTTGCTCCAGGGAGGATTTCCGACGCGGAACCCTACCTTGTGGGTCATCACCTTCTTAGGGCCCATGCCGCAGCGGTCGACGTGTACCGGAAGAAATACCAACCGCGTCAAAAAGGACGCATCGGCATATCCAACAACTGTGACTGGCGCGAACCCGCCACCGATTCCGAAAAAGACAAGCATGCGGCCCAGCGTGCATTGGTATTTTTTTTAGGATGGTTTGCCGATCCCATTTATAAAGGCCGCTACCCGGAGACCATGGTGAAGCGCCTGGGGGATCGCCTGCCAAAGTTTACCGAGGAGGAGGAGGCGTCGCTTAAGGGGTCTACGGATTTCTTCGGTTTGAATCATTACACCACCATGATCGCAGGCCACTCCGATGGAACTGAAGTCGAGTCCAGTGTATACGGCAACGTTGGCATTGCCAAAGATCAGGATGTAGTCCTAAGTGTCGATCCGGATTGGGAAGTTACCACCATGCAGTGGAGTATCGTGCCTTGGGGCTGCCGCAAATTGCTTCAATGGATCGACCGCCGCTATGACCATCCGGAGATCATCCTCACCGAAAATGGTTGCGCCTTTCCCGATGAGCTAGTGGATGGAGAGGTGCACGATCAGCAGCGAATCGATTTCCTTACCCAGTATCTCGGCGAATGTCATCGGGCAATTGACAAAGGGATCAACTTGGGGGGATACTTTGTATGGTCTTTTCTGGATAACTTCGAGTGGGCCTTGGGGTACAGCCGGCGATTCGGCGTTCATTATGTGGATTTCGAAACCCGGAAGCGCACCCCCAAAGCCTCGGCCAAATGGTACGGCGATGTGATCCGACGCAACGGGCTAGCCTGATCCATAACCCAGTCGCCATGGCTTCTACCTGGCTATGCAATGGCAAACACTATTACGGGCCATATGGTAATCAAGTTTCCAGATCCTATCGAATATTCGCGCTCCCAATACAAACCGGATCCAGACAGGCTTGCAAAATATTTTAATCAGTACCAGATAAAAAAGGAAGGAGAAGCGCATGAAACGTTACCTGTTTATACTCGTTAGTTTTACCATCCTGGGACTCTTTGTGATTTCAATCGCCCAAGCCGCAGATCTGAAATTTCCCGTGGGCCAGGATTCTCGGTTCCACTGGGATGATCTCAAGGCTTTTCAATCCATGGACTTGAAGGGCCAGAAAGTGAGTGTCTTCGGTCCTTGGCTAGGTCCGGACAAAGATCTGATCAACAGTGTGCTGGACTACTTTCGCACCGCCACCGGTGCCGAAGTGGACTATGCCGGCTCGGACAGCTTCGAGCAGCAGATTGTCATCGACGTGGGAGCGGGTAGCCCGCCTAACATCGCCATCTTTCCCCAGCCGGGTCTGGCCGCGGACATGGCTTCCAAAGGCGGGTTGGTGCCCCTGGGAAACGAAATTCGTGAGTGGGTGAAACAAAACTACGCCGCCGGCCAATCCTGGGTTGATTTGGGCACCTATAAGGGCAAAGACGGCAAACCGGACTTCTTCGGTTTTTTCTACAAGGTCGACCTCAAATCCCTGGTCTGGTATGTACCGGACAACTTCGAGGAGGCTGGCTACGAAGTGCCAAAAACCATGGAGGAGCTTTTCGCCCTCAGTGAAAAGATCGTTGCCGACGGCGGCACACCCTGGTGTATTGGCCTGGGTTCCGGGGATGCCACCGGCTGGCCGGCCACAGACTGGGTGGAAGACATCATGCTAAGAACGCAGCCGCCGGAGGTCTATGATAAATGGGTCACCAACGAGATTGCTTTTAATGACCCCAGGGTAATAAATGCCATTAAAATATTCGGTTCCTTTGCCAAGAACAACAAGTACGTCGCTGGGGGTGTTGGTTCTGTCGGAGCCACCGATTTTCGCGACAGCCCCCGTGGGCTTTTTACCGTTCCACCCAAAGGCTATATGCATCGTCAGGCCAGCTTCATCCCCTCATTCTTCCCCAAGGGTACCCAGCTGGGGGTCGATGCGGATTTCTTCTACTTTCCCCCCTATGCGTCCAAGAACCTCGGTAATCCCGTTCTAGGTGCCGGCACCGTTTGGGCCATCACCAAAGACAGTAAGACAACCAGGATTCTCTTGGAATTCTTGAAAACCCCACTTGCCAACGAAATTTGGATGGCCCAGAGCGGTTTTCTGACTCCCCACAAGGGAGTCAATCCAGAGGCTTATGCCAATGCAACCCTGCGCAAGCAGGGTGATATCCTGCGTAAAGCTACCACCTTCCGGTTTGATGGCTCAGATCTCATGCCGGGCGCTATCGGAGCGGGATCCTTCTGGACAGGAATGGTCGACTATGTCGGTGGCGCATCGGCAGAAGAGGTCTGTGCCAAGATCCAGAGCAGTTGGGACGCCATAAAGTAGGTTTTCTATCTTCGGTGCTCAGGTGCCAGGGTTTAGGCTGTAATAAATGCATTGCTAATTCCTCTGACACCTGACATCCAAAACCACTGATTGGTCGTTCAGGTTGCGACCGAAAGAGCGTTGTCTGATAAAGCGACGATTATCCCATATACCAATCCAATAGGGGAAAACCTTGATTCAACAACTCCTATTCGCCCTGTTCGCGGTCTTTATGGCCATCGGATTCTGCGTGCTCTACTTTGCCGGATCCAATTAGCTGTTGAATAGGCTGCTGAGCGACCGACGGCGCTCCGATGGAACCCTGAACCGCAATGATGCTGCCCGAAGCGCTGTTCGACCCTGGCTTTTCGTCGGTCCGGCTCTGGTGCTCCTGAGCATTTACCTGGTCTACCCAGTCTATGAGACCATCAAACTGAGTTTTTTAGACAATGCCGGTGTGAAATTCGTGGGTCTTGACAACTATATTTGGGCCATAAAAAACCCAGAATTCCTTCAGTCGGTACGCAACAATATTCTCTGGTTAATTATGGTTCCGACCCTGAGTTGCGGCTTCGGGCTGATCGTGGCCGTGCTGGCCGACCGGGTGTGGTGGGGGACCATCGCAAAGTCCTTGATCTTTATGCCCATGGCCATCTCTTTCGTGGGTGCCAGCGTCATCTGGAAATTCGTCTACGATTACGGCGGGCCAGATGGGCAGCAGATCGGTATTTTAAATGCCATGGTGGTGGCTTTGGGCGGCCAGCCCCAGGCCTGGATCACGATTCCCTTTTGGAACAACTTTTTCCTGATGGTGATCCTCGTCTGGATACAGACCGGATTTGCCATGGTGATTTTCAGTGCTGCCCTGCGAGGCGTTCCCGAGGACACCCTGGAGGCCGCCCGTATGGATGGTGCCACCGAGTTGCAGATCTTTTTGCGTATCATGGTGCCCCAGATTAAAACCACCATCCTGGTGGTCTGGACCACTATCACCATCATCGTGCTGAAGGTTTTTGATATCGTTTTGGCCATGACCAACGGGCAGTGGGATACCGAAGTTCTGGCCAATCTCATGTTCGATTGGATGTTCCGGGGCGGAGGCGATTTCGGTCGCGGATCTACCATCGCCATCGTCATCATGTTTGCCGTCGTTCCCATCATGGTCTGGAACATTCGGCGCTTCAGAGAGGAGGAAGCCCGGTGAAGAAAAAAGGTTCCCCGCTCATACGGTTCATCTCCGGCAGAATGGTTACCCACTTGCTTCTCTTTCTTCTCGTAGCCATCTGGACCGCGCCCACATTGGGTCTATTGGTAAGCTCCTTTCGGGACAAGGAGCAACTGATCATATCCGGCTGGTGGTCGGCTTTTCGCTCATCGGTGCAGTACAAATACGGTCGTATGGGCGGGGCGGACGACCAGATTCAGGAAAACGGCAAATATGTGATTGCCGGCTCCCTTTTGGTTGAGAATAGCCTGCTCAAAATTAGGGCCTTCGGAGACCGCGTAAAAACGCCGGATGCCTACAAGGCCGGGGATACCATTTCATACAAGGATGGCGCCACATTCAGTCTGGCCGCCGACGGAAGTTATCGCTGGGAATCACCGGTTCCCTATGAGAAGAAGCGCGGTAAAAGAATCTATTATGTCGTGCGGGTCCCGCCGAGTTTTACGATGGACAACTACCGTGAAATCATGGCGCAACGGGGGATTGGCAGGTCTTTTATCAACACCCTGACGGTTACGGTCCCGGCTACTATTATTCCCATTATGATCGCAGCTTTTGCCGCCTATGCTTTTTCCTGGATGAAGTTTCCCGGTAGACAAGTGCTTTTTGTCGTCGTCGTCGGTCTTTTGGTTGTCCCATTGCAGATGTCTTTGATACCTGTATTGCGCATGTACAATTCCATCGGTGAATTTTTCAATGTTTCCGCGAAATCCTACTTGGGGATATGGCTGGCGCATACCGGTTTTGGGCTTCCCCTGGCGATCTATTTGCTGCGCAACTACATGAGCAGCCTGCCCCGGGATATCATCGAATCAGCCAAGATGGCAGGAGCCTCCCATTTCCAGATTTTTACACGTATCGTCGTCCCTCTTTCGGTACCGGCCCTGGCATCCTTCGCCATTTTTCAGTTTTTATGGGTCTGGAACGATCTGTTGGTGGCCTTGGTATTCTTGGGCAAACGGGACGATCAGATCGTGCTCACTTCCAAGTTGCGGGAGCTGCTGGGTTCTTTTGGCGGCAATTGGGAGATCCTCACATCCAGCGCCTTCATCTCCATTATTGTGCCCTTGATTGTCTTCTTCGCCCTTCAACGGTATTTCGTGCGCGGACTTATCGCCGGGTCGGTAAAGGAGTGAGGAAGTCATTTATGTCTACTGAGATGAAGAAAAGCGATCCGGACTGGTGGCGGGGTGCCGTAATCTATCAGGTGTATATCCGATCCTTTTGTGACAGTGATGGAGACGGCATCGGTGATCTGCAAGGTATCACGGGGAAGCTGGAGCATATTGCTTCCCTCGGGGTAGATGCTCTCTGGATTACACCCTTTTTCCCCTCCCCCATGAAAGATTTCGGCTATGATGTCTCTGATTATTGCAACGTAGACCCCATTTTCGGCACCCTGGAAGATTTTGACAAACTGGTTGCCCGTTCCCATAAGCTAGGCCTGCGGGTTATTATCGATCAGGTGATCAGCCACTCTTCCGATCAGCATCCCTGGTTCACCGAGTCCCGCCGGAGTCGGGACAATCCCAAAGCGGACTGGTATGTCTGGGCCGAACCCGGTCCCCACGGTGGGGTGCCCAACAACTGGTTGAGCGTCTTCGGCGGTTCGGCCTGGCAATGGCACGAAGCCCGTCAGCAGTACTACCTGCACAACTTCTTGGCGGAGCAGCCTGATTTGAATTTTCACAACAAAGCCGTGCGTGCAGCCATGCTGGAAACAATGGACTTCTGGCTTCAACGGGGGGTGGACGGTTTTCGCCTGGATACGGTCAATTTCTACTTTCATGATCAGGTGCTGCGTGACAATCCCCCCGCAAAGGCTGAGGCCCGCAATAATTTGGGCACTGACGTCAACCCCTATCACGATCAGGAGCATCTTTTTGACAAGAACCAGAAGGAGAACATTGCCTTTCTAGAGGAGCTGCGATCTTTGATGGACCGATATCCGGGCACCACCACCATGGGAGAGGTGGGAGATGCCTCCATGGGCGGTGCGATTATTGCTGATTACACGACCGGCCACAAGCGGTTGCACATGTGCTACGATTGCGAGTTTTTAGGCGGGCACTTGCGAGCAGAGTATTTTAGCGGACAGGTACAAGATTTCGAACTGAAAGGCAAAGGGGGTTGGCAGTGCTGGGCCTTCTCCAACCACGATGTCCGGCGACACCTCTCCTGTTGGTCATCACCGGAAATGACGCAACAGGAGAGGGCGAAGCTGGCCAAGCTTCTCGTTGGCCTGTTGCTCTCCTTTCGCGGTTCGGCATGTCTCTACCAGGGGGAGGAGTTGGGATTAACCGAAGCCGAGCTTCAATTTGAACAACTTAAAGACCCATATGGGATTCAATTCTGGCCGGAATTCAAAGGGCGAGACGGCTGCCGCACACCCATGCCATGGAATGACGAGGGTAAGGGAGCTGGGTTCACCACGGGGGAACCCTGGCTGCCCATTCCACCGGAGCATCTCTCTTTGGCCGCTAACCGGCAAACCAAGGATCCAAATAGTATTTACAGCCAGTATAAACGCTTCATCCACTGGTATCGCAGCCATCCCGTTCTGGCAAAGGGCAGCATATTGATAATCGACAGCCGTCATCCGGTGTTGGCTTTTGAACGGGAGTATAAAAATGAAAAGATTCTGGCGATCTTCAACCTGAGGGCCTCCCAAGCGGCCTATGATCTCTATGCAAACCACGCAGTCCAAGCCCTGACGGGGCACGGCTACAACAGCCGGTTGGAAGGAAACAGGGTACACCTACCAGGCTATGGGGCCTTTTTTGGTCTGATAAGCTGATAAAAGAAACCCAAGGTCAAATCTTGTAGGCCATGTCGCGACCGATAGGGTGCAACCAATGTGGCAGGAATAGGTGTTTTAATGGATGCTGATATTTCGCCTTCTCTACGTCAAAACGGAAGACGAGAAGCACGTGGTGGCCAAAATCGAAGGAAATTCTAGGACACAGCCTAAAAAGGTTGTCCACCTGGCGGCAAAACCGGAAAAGCTGCATATTTTCGATGATAAGGGTATTTCCATGCAGGCCTGATCCAAATTGTTGAGACCTAAATGCACGTAGTGCATTATTAAGTAGTGCAAATTCAACGCTATATGATTTATACAACAATGAGAACTTTCCCCGATAAAAAGCTATGAGCAGTCAAGAAATTCGAATCGTTATATACATTAAGTCCACTGCAAAGGACATTTGGAATGCACTGACCAACCCAGAAAAAACAGAAAAATATTGGGGTGGCGGTACTCGTATTGAATCTGATTGGCAATGCGGCTCTAAGATCAAATATCACCGAGATGGAGAAGTAACGGACGAACACACAGTAATCGAATCTGAATCCCCCTTTCATTTGTCTCATACTTTTGAACCAAAATTTGGTGATTTTCAGAATGAGAAACCATCAAGGGTAAGTTTTGAACTCCGTGATATCGGCAATCTTGTGAGATTGACAATTGTGCACGATGACTTTCAGGAGAATAGCAAGGTCTATTTACAATGCAGGAATGCGTGGCCGATGATTCTTAGCAGCTTGAAAACCCTTCTTGAAACTGGCGAGCCCTTACCAGAAATAGAGGAAGAATAGTCGTCGTATATCGGGATAGGAGGGAGCCTCACAACTCCCACACCACGCAGCATACGGGTCCGTACAGCGCGGTTCCCGCTTCGCAAAAGCTACGACAGAACAAGCAGGCTGATCCCCAATAGAGGGATTGCTTCGTGAACAGACAGAATCAGATCCAGGAAAGCGAAAGTCCAAGTGATTCGAAGTGCTCATCAGGTAAGGCGATATTAATCACGCCATAGGCGTGACTCATACGCCCAGGATCTTTACGGGCACAGCCCGCCGTCAAGGCATAGTTGCGGGATACTCCTCTTTTAAGGAGTTCACCCACCCGGGTTTTGCGGTTTTTCTCTCCGAGGCGTAGGCTCTACCCTCCAGCCTGGAAGCCTACGGGCTGGAAGCGAATCCGGAGGCTAATGCTTCCAGACCAAGGCCCGAAGGCGACGCCTGGTCCAATGCGGCAATGGGCGTAAGCGGTTGAACGATTCGGTCAATCCGTAATAGCTCCACCATCCGCTCATGAATTGATTCAGTTCACCGATCACCTGCGAGAGACTGCGCCCACGGCGGCGAGCCGTAATTTCACGCACCCGCTCTCTAAACCGCTTAATCGTCTTCCAGTGGATACTACTCTTCGGGGCTTTACGTGAATTCGTCATGCAGAACCCCAGATATTTCCGTTGCCATGGGCGTCCAACGGCGCTCTTTTCCCTGTTTACCTTCAGCTGCAAATTCTTTTCGATAAAGCGGCTAACACTTTCCATTACTCGGTCCCATGCCCGCCTGCTTCCGACAAAGATGACACAGTCATTGGCATAACGGACAAAGCACAATCCGCGCTTTCATGTTCTTCCGCTCACAGATCGCCTCCATGAGTCCCACCATTCAGCGGCATCGAGATTTAGAAGCGATACGACGCAATGAACTCTTCATCCGACTGATGCCATGAGAATATTAGACACACCCCCTTTTCCCACTCTCATTTACCCCTGCCATTCGGCAGGCGGCATCCCTCTTCCAGCGGGACTGACTCCCGCATACACGATAAGCGCCCCTTACGGTTTGCTCAATCGTTGATCGACCTGCCGTCGCACGCCTGTGTCGCCGAAGCCATCCAACCAAAGTCGCATCAACCCGCGCTTTTGCACGGAGGTTTATCCCGCAAAGGCGGGGGCTTCCTTCAGGCGCACATTGCTGCAACACGCCCTGCTCAAATTCCAAGATATTCGACTTGCCGTCAGCTACCCATCACCTCCGTCAGGCTGAGTCTGGACTTTGCCCGATACGCGTGTCATAATATTGGGCATCACCATTTAACAGCCGGGCCAGGCCCGGCACACAACATAGCGGATGGAGTAGGACGCTCCTTACGTCGCGTCTCTCAGCCGGGGCGTTTTTAGAAGCTTATTTAAAAAATACTGAAGGGAGTTCAGGGTGGTGGTAAACCAAACTGTGAAAAATGCTGCTAATAGTATCCAAAACTGGTTAATTACAATCGCCGTAATCTTTTTTTCCTTTTTTAGTGTTTTAATAGCACTGATTTGCATTTTCGCGTTGCCTGACAGATCTTCGCAACCTTTCACCGGTGGTATTTTCTTTTTAGGCGGAGTTCTACTGCTGGGTTTCATGCTGATGTTTCTTTGGTCGAGGGAAAAAGCTTTAGAAAAGGAAATTTTAAATGCCAAAGAAGTAGAATCAGCTCAAAGGCTTATCATTAAAGAGACGTTATCTGATAAAATCATCAAATGGTTGGTCACAATATTCTCATTATTTTTCGTTCTAGATGGTGTGGCAATTGCTCTAATTTGCATTTACGCACTTCCCACTGGTGTCTCGCAGCCGAAAATTGGGGCACTTTATTTTTCAGGAAGCGCTATAGTATTGGGATGTTTTATAATTGTAGTCTGCAAAAATCTAATATCTGAAAAGACATAACCTGAACATCGCAATGCATCTGACCGCTCGTTCCTCGCGGCCGGTGATCGCGGCGATGGAAACAAGGAAAGATGACTGGAGAACAAAGAGGTCAAAGGCCAAGGACTCGGGTCCTCGTACTTGCCAACGCAGCCCTGTGGTGTCTCTACTTCGTGTTATCGGCAATCAATTCAGGTCCACACGGAATTGTTCTTATCCCTATCGCATTGGCTGTCGTACTGGGTATCACGACTACCGCCCAGCTTCTTCTCCACCTGGCATTGCGTAGGTGTCAAATCCAAATGGCTCTGCGGACAGCGCTATTCTTCGCCCCAACTGCAGCATTGGTTGCGATAGCTCTGGCCATTCCGAAGCCATCGACACCCCCGAACAAGATCCAGCCAATGCCCTCTCCATCGGGAAGTTACATACTCAGAGTGCCTATCGAGCCCAACCCGGGCTACAATGGCCACAAAGTCTGGAAGGTTACTATCTCAGACTCGAGCGGAGCCGTATTGTACAAGGACGACTCGTCCAAGTGCGTGGGGTGGCTCAACGCCTATTGGGCGTGGGACGATTCTGATCGAGCCTGGCTCTACAACAGCGACAACGGACGAGTCTATTTCTGGGAGTTTGACGGCACAAACTGGATCAAGACATATTGGGGATACGGGAAAGATCATCGGGAAATCCAACGGGAGATTGAGCAACCCGACGCCCTCTATCCCTACGATGACTGATGAAGGAGTTTTCAACAAGGTTGCTTCACGCGATCGCCTGACAGCATCGCATGAGCACCACGTTAGTACAATGAAGTATATTATTTTATTTATAATATTGACCATTATTGTCTTTTGTTTTCAATCTATTAGACCGACTTTGCTCGAGACCAGTGAACCAGATTCATCAGTTATGAGACTAATTGAAGACAATGACTCATCCTTGTTGATAACATCAGCAAGAGACCTAATCTTAGGCAAAACCAAACTGGAAGAGACACCATTCGAATTGTTAGATCCTGAAAACATAGAGATATACGAAAACTCACTGAAACTCACACTAAATGAGGCTGGTAACATGGAAAATGGCATCATTGTTTATACGAGCTATCCCGCACATATAAAGGAAGAGTTTGAGAAGTCTGGTGAATACTATACTGGTGGTTCCGGCTATAGCGAGCACTCAATCATCGAGGGAATTCATTGGTATTGGGAAAAGAACAGGGCCCCTGTGAGATGATGTGATGTACTTGAACAGGCAGCTGGAGTAAGATACTCATTACGTCGCGCCTCTCAGCTGCGGTTATAAGAGGGTTATGAGAAAAGTCTTGTTGAAAATATTTGCTTTTCATAAATTGACCTGATGATAGCAAAAAATATGAAAGAGTTGATAAAGTCAAAGATAAATGGTTTGAATTTATAATAAAATATTTAAACAATAAATAGACGTATAACATTCTCTTTCAGCAGATCGCAGGAAAAAAGCACCTGCTGAAGAGGGCGTTTTGCAATGGAGAATTATAGAGTATGGAGATTAGAGCAGAGGGTAATATATCGAGAAAAGATTTTATGATTTTCGTATATATTGATAAAGTTTCTGCACATTTTATCCCCAAACATTTCTTTGCAAATGAAATGGAAGCTAATAATTTTAAAATGGCTATAATAGACAAATGTAAGCATTTACATGATGTTGCATAACAATTCACCTGACCAGCTACAGCCTGCGGCTCCCGCAGTCAGGTGATTGTGGGTTATGAGTTTAAGCAAATGCCCGAAATAAATAAAACGATTCCAGTCGCGGAATTAAAAAATACAGATGTAATCGCTCTTTCAGTCAGGGCACGGGAATATATTGAGCGTTCACCGGGGTGGAAAGCGATCACAGATGAATATTTGGCATGGGCACTCTGTCCTGGTATATTCTATTTTTTAATGGAGCCAAAAAGACCCGATATCGAAAAAGAAATGTGGATGATTGTTGGAGACCTTTCACAAGCTTATATAGTTGGTGATAGTTCAGATACTTGGCAAGAGGCCCTTGATGCATAAAGCTTTGAAATGATGAAATGGGTGAAAGCTGTGCGCACTAGCCGAAGCGTTATAGACTTAATTCCTGTTGGGCACAATGCAATAATTCGTTTCATAAGCGAGATTTGCCTTCATGAGAACTTTCCATCGATTGATTTTAGATTCAAGTAGAGATGATCTTTTTTCTGTAGTTAAATATGAGGTTGAGGGGTTTGACCTATCCGTGTTCAGGAAAGGAAAAAAAATAGAAAAACCGGTTATGTCTCTAATAAAATGAATCAAAAATTATACATAATTTCTATACTCATAATAGAAATGTTTTGTCTTTCTATTGCTGCAGACATTAATGCAAAAGACAGGCATATGGAATCAAAGAATGATTTGGTTATTTATTTTAAATCTGAGACTTTTGAAATTGAGAAGAGATCCTTGGACATTTTATTTAATAATTTAGATCCAAATATGTTTTATACGATTCAAGGATATTCATGTTCCAGTGATATAGGGTCTAAAAAAGAATTGCTTACACAAGCAGATAAAAGAGCGGAAATTGTAAAGGAACATTTGATAAGAAAGGGCTTTCCTGCAGATAAGCTAACAACCACTGTATATGATCAAAGTACCGAATGTAAAGTCACCTTGAGTATCGTGGAATAATAAATTTTGACATATCAGGATAGGGAGGAAGCCTCACAGCTCCTCCCTCCCACACCACGCAGCCTACGGGTCCGTACTCCGCGGTTCCCGCTTCGCTAAAACTACGACAGGACAAGTCGGCTGATCCCCAATAGCGGGATTGCTTCGCGAGCAGGCAGAATCAGATCCAGGGAAGCGAAAGTCCAAGTGATTCGAAGTGCTCATCAGGTAATGCGATCTCAATTTCGCCATAGGCGTGACTCAGACGCCAGGGACCTTTACGGGCACAGCCCGTCGTCACGGCATAGTTCCGGGACATTCCTCTATTCAGGAGTGCACCCACACAAGTTTCGCGGTTTTTATCTCTGAGGCGTAGGCCCTACCCTCCAGCCTGGAAGCCTACGGGCTGGAAGCGAGGCCGGAGGCTAATGCTTCCAGACCAACTTTCGACGGATCAATATCTTCCACATACCTTAATACGCACCGCACATACTGCCGATTTTGTTTTTTGCGTTTTTTGCGGTATAATTACGCATTATTAGCCTACCGAACTTGATCTAACTTACACACTTCCGCCGGCTGAGCTGGATTATGACTTTTGAATATGATCATGTTTAATATACTGAAATATATTGTTTTTCATATCTATTGCAGTCGCAGGGCGCTCTATATCCCGCGCCCGCGATGCTATGGAAAATAATTTAGCAGAAAGGAAATAGACAATGAACAAAAAGATACACGCCATGGTGGTCGTATTAGCACTGCTAACAGTCATTGCATAGGCTGCGGAGGCTCTTCCGACATCGAATCAGCTCTAGAGGAAATCCCCCGCTACCCGGGTGCAACTGAGGGCGAGACCATGAAGAATTCCCTCCCGGGTGGCTTTTTGGGAGGAGTTTTGAAACAGTTTACGACAACCGACACATTCGATGAGGTCGTTGACTTCTATACCGATGCACTGTATCAGTACGAAACAGAGTTAATGAACCATGAATCCGAACTCGGGCGTCAAACAGCGATTTCTATCCCACAGAAGAAGGGGGTGATCACTGTAGCTATCCAGGAGTTTACCGAAGACGGGACGGTGAATATTACTTTCATGGCGGTGGGAAGCTGATCCGTCTTCGCAAAGCTTCAACGAGGAACGGCAGGAAAAACAGGACGGTTTGCGTAAAATATTACGGTTCTACAAGCAGCGCAGCTTGCAGCTCATCCAGGTTATGTGTAAACATTAATTTGATAAACTGGAGAATAGGAATTATGAAAGTAAATCCGGATTTTGTTGCACCTTGTGGCCTATATTGCGGCGTCTGTGCTATCTATATGGCTCACCGTGATAATAATCAAAAATTCAAGGAGCGGTTAGTGAATCTTTATAAGGGAGGAGTTTCCGGCAAAGGTATTCTTCCCAACAGCGAATATCTTTCAATCGAAGATATTAAATGCAATGGCTGCTTGTCTGATAATCTTTTTATGCATTGCCGGCAATGTGAGATCAGGAACTGCACCAAAGAGAAAGGCTACACCGGATGTCATCAATGCAATGAATTCCCCTGTCAGCATATTGATAATTTTCCTATGACTGTCGGCAAAAAGGTGATTCTGCGGACTATTCCGTATTGGCGAGAGGTTGGTACTGAAAAATGGATTCAAGATGAAGAGACTCGCTATATTTGTCCCGAATGCGGTAACAAAGTTTTCCGGGGAGTTGTCAAGTGTAATCGATGTAAAGTCAAGTTGGATCTGGACTAGAAGTGATTTTAAGTAGTTGTCAAAATTATGTTCCATTATTCAGGGTTGGTCTACAAGCGAAGATTCTTTTTATTAGATGCCTGATGCCAGATTCAGGACACCAGATACCGGATTTAGGTATCGCCCGGGCAGCGCAGGCGCTTGCGCCGCGTGTCGCTCTTTCTTTTCATATAAGAGCAAAAATTATAGTATGTAATTTGAATCCTGAACCTCTAGTTTGCCTTAAATGGAACGATTTATTGAAAATCGCTATAATGTATTTTTTAGCCAAAGTTCAAGCTCATCCTTATGACACGCGATCCAGTGCATTAGACCGATATTGTGGTCCATGTACATATAATACTCGTCATCATCCGGTTCAGGCGTGTTATAAAAGTCGACCAGATCCCAATTGAGTACATACAGGTTGGCAATGGATAACATGGGAACCAGATATCTCTGCTCCTGCCGCGCTAATGGATTAATATGAGAAAATTTCTGGCAGGCTTTATTGTATGAGTTCAAGAAAAGGGTAAATTTATCCGGTCGAAGTTCCGCTGCCTGCTCATCCCAGATACTGGTAAAATAGACGAGGGCCAGAGCGACGTCGAAAAGCCTGTAATCTATTTTAGACCAGTCAAAATCGAAAATACCGACACATTTTTCATCGCGAAATTTTAAGTTCCCTGGATGATAATCACAATGAATCGGTATTTTCGGCATCATTAGAAGCCTAATATCAAAGGATTTCGCATAATCAAGAGCTTCACAGATCGGCTCAAAATTATCTTTGAATAACCGGTCACAGCGACGATCACCCGCTTGTTTCATGAATGCGGCAAAGGTTTTTTTTAAGGTGGGAATAAATTCCATTATTCGGGGCTGGACGCGGTCCGCTCCAGGCGGTTTTTTGAATCCATGTCCGCAGTGGTGAAGATAGGCGAGGATACCAGCGGCGCTGATAAACTCTTTATCTGTTAGATCGGTATAAGTCCAAGAATATTTATCTTCCCCTTCGAGAAATTCGAATAATGCCCAAAGCACTTTTCTTCCCCGGTGATTTTCAGGTGATGGGGTGTGAACAATCGTTGCACCATTTCGGCATGGAACAATGGCAGCCGCAAGGGTGAATCCATTTGACCTCCAATGTTTCAGAAGGGCGTGTTCAAACAGAATTTCATTTTCGATGACATTGGGATTATACAAACGCAGGAAATACCGATGGACGCGCTTGCCGGCCGACATCCTTACCGCATAGCTTTTGTTGCAATATCCGCCTAATATCTCATTGACCCGTACGAGCTTCCCTAGATCGTAATTTTCTTCCATCAATCGACGAATTGTTTCTGCAAGATGCTCATTATTCAGGTCTGACTGTAGTTCCATTTTTTCTCTATACTATAAATATCTCTGTGTATTGCAGACCGGTCATAGCCTGCCGCAACGGTTGGATAAGCGATTAGCTTCTGATAAGCAAATACAGAGTCAAAAAAGTAATGTCAATGGGGAGTATGTTAGCAAAACGTGCGACGCCGGCAGGAAATTTCCTAAAATTAAACAATAAATGGCGTAGCTAGATGTATGAATGGACGTGGTAAGTTCATCGGTTATGACGCGAGAAACTCATTGGCTACGCCGTCCGGTATATGTGTTGAAAAAGCCATTGCCATCTGGTAACTTTCTGTAATGAATTCAAAAATTTCAGAACAATGAATGAGGAGCATCATGAATACCCAGACACTTACGACTTTCTTCATGTGGTGTACCATTATAAACGGTGCCTTATTGTGTTTCTGGATTACAATGCGCATATTGACTCCGGATCTGGTATACCGAACACAAGCCAAATGGTTTCCCATTCCACGGGAAACCTTCGACGTGATCATCTACTCGTTCCTTGGATTGTTTAAAATCGCATTTCTGATATTCAATGTAGTGCCCTACGTGGCCCTACTGATTGTTGGATAAAGAGGAACATCCAAAAACGCCTTACACTTGCAAACTATTCCACCACTATCGATGGCCGCAAGTGACGGCAGGCATCTCGCACAATTGAACCAACGGAGGATATCATGATTCAACTTTTGTTTTTGTATCTGGGGGCCGTACTCACATCGATTTGGGGTATCGCCCACCTGTTTCCCACCAAATCCGTGGCTGATGGTTTTGGGGAGATCACACTCGATAATCGGCGAATTATCATGATGGAGTGGATTGTTGAAGGGATTGCGCTAATCTTTATAGGGTTGTTGGTGGCGATGGTCACATTTATCGATCCTGTGAGTTCTGTTTCGAAAGCCGTCTATGGGCTATCGATAATCGAACTTGTTGCGTTAGCGATTGTTTCGGCTTTTACCGGTTATAAGATAGACTTTATTCCATTCAAGCTTTGCCCATTCATCTTCACCGGATCCGCAGCGCTGATATTTATTGGCACATTTCCATTATAATAAGGAGCTTGCCATGGAATGCCCGAAATGCAAACGGAAACTACCCGTAAAGAAGTCAACTTGTTTTTATTGCGGCGCTTCGCTGGATGGCGCCTACTCAAATCACAAAAGCCGCATCGACATAACGGACAAGAATGCCGTCATCGTTGATGAGCAGCACGCCAAAGTTGAACTCACAGATCTTAAAGAATCCGACTCGCAGAAATTTGAGGATGCGATTCGAGAAGGCAAAGATGGGATTATAGAGAAGAGCCAAACGCAAATTGAGGAAATATCTTCGGTTGGGAAAGAGGAACCACAGATAGCCTTATCTTTAGAAAAGATTCTAACTATCCTTGAGAAATTGAAAGATGCTTATAACGACGGCCAGATTGATTATGGCAATTATAAACAAACAGTCGTGGAAATAGTTAAAGACTACATTTCTACATTAGATAATGACGTAAAGATCAATTTCGTTGTAAATGAGATAAGCGCGTCGGAGTTGTCCAAGCACCTTGATGATGAAATGCTAAAAGACCTGAGGGCTTTTGTCATAACATCCGTATCTGAAAATAGAAATTCGTGATGAAAACTGCCATAAAATACTCAATCCGCAAAACAAATTAAGGAGCAGACTGTGTCACAAACAAGACAGGATATCGAAAAGGCCTTGAAAAAGTGGCATCTTGCCTGGGCCAATCATGACCTGGAAGGGGTCATGGTACTTTTTCATACGGATGTACTTTTCGAAAACTGGACTGGTGGAAAAGCTATCGGCAAGGTAGCGCTCAAGAAAGCATGGCAGCCATGGTTCGCGCACCATGGTAACTTTCGATTCACAGAGGAAGAAACATTTATTGATGAAAAAGAACAAAAAGTCCTATACAGGTGGCTGCTTGAATGGCCTTCCCCTGAAAAGGGCTATACGGGAAAACCTGAAAAACGAAGAGGCGTCGATGTACTTCATTTTAAAGACGGCAAAATCATTAAAAAACTTACCTATTCGAAAACTACCATCGAGATAGAAGGTGAAAGACGCCCCCTTCATCTTTGAATAAAGAGATACGGCACAATCGCATCAAGTTAAACGCGATGCATTGAAGTTGGAAGCGGTTCTAGGAAATTTGTTGTCACTAGCCGAGTGTGTGATTATTTTTACCCCAACGTTGCATACGCTAGGGTTTCTTAGTCCGAAAAGGCTATATTTATGGGGAATAATATGAAATGGCTCATCTTTATCTATTTATCGCTATTGTCGGAGAAGTCGCTGCTACATCAGCACTCAAAGCTGCTGAAGGATTCACCCGACTGCTGCCCAGCATCGTTGTCATCGTTGGGTATGGCATCGCTTTCTATTTCCTGAGTCTGGTTCTTAAAACCATACCGGTGGGGATTGCATATGCCGTATGGTCCGGACTGGGAATTGCCATAATAACGGTCATCGGTGCCATTCTGTTTAAACAGATTCCGGACTTACCAGCAATTGTAGGCATGTCTTTTATTATTGCAGGTGTTGTTGTTATCAATTTATTTTCGAAAACCGTATATCATTGAGTTCAACAGATATAATCGGTTTGGTCAAAAAACCTGAGGCTTTACAATAACCACCGATTCCGATATTTTCGTATTCAAACAATAAGCCTTCCCAAGTTTCCGGTTGACGGCTTTCTTATTTTTATTAGCTAAAAATCCCAAACCATGCGAACCGCGGCGTTTGGGGTTGTTGTGTAAGGAATATAATGGATCAGAAACTATTCAAAAGCATACTTTCTAAAGTAAAGGAGTGGATGGCCCGTACGCTAGCCGAGCATGAAGCCTACAAGCAGCCGGTCGCGGAGGCAAAGTTTGAGAAGCTGGAGGCATACTATCCTGCGGCCTTGCTCCAGCGTGCGCAGCGCGTTCTCGTCGACCGATGTCCGGTTCCGCCACTGGCCACCGCCGGAATACCTCAGCTGGCAGAAATCGAGAACTGGGATTTGAAAGGCATTCCCTGGGAAGACACCATCTTCATCCGTCGCGACCTGGCAGACTGGGATGCGGTTCATTTTCACGAATTGTTTCACATCGCACAGTGGGAGTGTCTGGGGACAGACCGTTACCTGACAGCCTGGGCGATCGGCACCATCACCCTGGGGTATCGAAACAATCCCCTGGAAGAGATGGCCTTCCGTCACCAGCTGCGATTTGAAACAGAAGATGCACCTTACGACGTGGTTAGAGAAATTAGGGCCGAAATAGCCGGCTGGCCGGAGAGCAATTTCGATATCAAAAGAATCGCATAACCAAATTTCTATTTGATCAAAACACAAAAAAACACGCCCTACCTGTGGTATCGGTGGTAAAAAATATTTTGAATATCGCTTTGCGAAATCCCTTAATAGGAACTGACTTTCCCACTTAAACAAATGAAGTTAAGGAGATTGTAATGGCTCGTCTCGATAGAATGCCGGAAGGTGAAAGAAAGCATCTGTTATCCCTTCCCTGCCCTACCTATGAAACAGCTCCCTGGGCCACCGGACCGCCCCTGCCGGAACGCCGCCTGGCCCTTATCTCCACTGCCGGTCTTCACCGGCGGGGAGATCGACCCTTTGGGTTGGGAGCTGCAGACTATAGGATTATCCCCAGCGACATCCCTGCCCGCGACCTGGTTATGAGTCACATTTCCACCAACTTTGATCGGACCGGATTTCAGCAGGATTGGAATGTGGTCTTTCCTCTGGATCGTCTTCGCGAACTGGCAGAGCAGAAAACTATCGGCAGCCTGGCCGAATATCACTATTCTTTTATGGGTGCCACAGATCCCGGCCAGATGGAAGAAACCGCCAGAAGCCTGGCCCGCATATTAAAAAATGACGGCGTTGATGCGGTATTGCTGGTGCCGGTCTGACCGAATTGCACGCGCGCTGTAGGCGGGCTATCCCATTTCATTGAAGAAGAAGGTATTGCCACTACGCATATCAGCCTCATCCGGGAACATACCGAAATTATTAAACCACCCAGGGCCCTGTGGGTGCCGTTTGAGTTGGGCCGACCACTCGGTGTGCCGAACGATCCAGACTTTCAAATCAGGGTGCTTAAAAATGCGCTCAAACTGTTGGAAGCGAACACCGGACCTGTTCTGGAAACTTTCGTTGAGGAGGCACCGGTATCCGAGGCAGCCGGCGGCCCCCTGGCCTGTCCGGTCAACTTTGAAACGGCAGAAGAAAAAATCAGTACGACCGACAAAATGCTGTCTGCCTTCAAACAGGAAGTTTATCAGATGAGAAACTGGTACGACCTGGCGGTGCAAAAACGAGACAGAACCACAACGGGTACGACCGGCCTGGCACCGGAAGCGATAGCGGATTTCTTAGCAGATTTTGTCCGGGGCAACAGGGAGACCAATCCCGTGGCAGATGTTTCCCTTGCCGCAGCTATTCGCATGGCGGCCGAGGATCTAAAAGCCTATTATTTTGAATCGCTCACGGCACAACCGGGTCAGCCCACAGACAGTGCCACTCTCGCTAACTGGTTCTGGAGCCAGACGGCGGCAGCCAAGACGATCAACGCTATCCGCGAAATTTGTCTGGATATTTCCGACAAAGAATTCAATATGCTCGGCAAGCTGTTGCTGGTCCCCCGAAACCAAATTCATCAATTCTGGGATTAACCACCCGGTTTGAAATCCTTTTTTAGGGGATCCGGGATTCTCAAATAAGGTTGGAATAGTAAAAAGGAGAAAGGGTGACCGGGGATCTTCCAAATATCCTGATAATCATGGCTGATCAATTAGCTGCGCCGGCATTGCCGTTTTACGGACATCCCGTGGTTAAAACACCCAACCTTTCTACCTTGGCCGAGGATGGTGTTGTCTTCGACAACGCCTACTGCAACAGTCCGTTATGTGCCCCATCCCGTTTCTCAATGATGACGGGACAGCTGCCTTCACGCATTGGTGCCTACGACAATGCGGCTTACTTTCCGGCCGATGTTCCGACATTCGCGCATTATCTGCGCGCCAGCGGTTATCACACCTGCCTTTCCGGTAAGATGCACTTTGTCGGTCCGGATCAACTTCATGGATTCGAGGAACGGCTCACCACCGACATCTATCCGTCTGACTTCGGTTGGACGCCTGATTGGCGGAATTTCGAAAAAAGGCCGACATGGTATCACAATATGCTCAGCGTCGTGCAGGCCGGTCTGTGTGAAACCAGCAACCAGATTGATTTTGATGAAGAAGTCGCTTTTCACTCCATACGCAAGTTATATGAACTTGCCCGTGGCCAGGATAAAAAGCCGTTTTTTATGGTCGTTTCTTTCACCCACCCGCATGACCCGTTCGCAATTACGCCGCCCTACTGGAACAGGTATCATGACAAAGACATCGATATGCCCACGGTACCGCCGATTGCCTACGACAAGCTCGATCCCCACAGTCGGCGGCTTTACCATGTCTGCGGGATGGGCGAATATGCCCAGACCGAAGAGCGCGTCCGCAATGCGCGTCACGCTTACTACGGCATGATCAGCTATATAGATGACAAGGTTGGCCAGCTTCTGCGGATCCTGAAGCGTACAAATCTCATCGACAATACAATTATCATCATCACTTCCGATCATGGGGAGATGCTGGGCGAACGCGGCCTGTGGTATAAAATGTCATTTTTTGAATGGTCCGCCCGCGTTCCAATCGTTTTCCATGCGCCGCATAGATTTGAAGCGCGGCGGGTCAAAGCGCCTGTTTCTCTGGTTGATATATTGCCAACCATCACTGAAATAGCCAACAACGGGAAAGCGCCATTTTACGCAGACACGCTAGACGGACAGAGCCTGCTGCCGTTGCTTGATGGCAACGACGCCGATGAAACATATCCAATATACGCTGAGATGCTCGGAGAAGGAGCCGTGGCTCCGTTGCTCATGATCCGGCGCGACGGATACAAATACGTCTACAGCAAACCCGACCCGGAACAACTCTTTAATTTGGAAAATGACCCGAATGAAATGAAAAACCTGGCCGATCAACCCGAATATAATGAATTGTGCCGGTCTTTTCAGTCCGAAGTTTCAGAGCACTGGGATGAACGAACCCTCCACGAGCAGGTGCTGGCCAGCCAACGTCGCCGGCGACTTGTGGATAGCGCCTTGAGAAGCGGCCGGCATACTTCCTGGGACTTTCAGCCATATCAAGACGCTTCACGGAAATATATGCGCAATCATCGGAATTTAAATACGCTGGAACGCACAGCCCGCTATCCCTTGCCCGAAGTTCCAGAGCCGGATGGGCCGCAAGCGTAATAAAGAAACTGGATCTTATAGTGATAGCCTAGCTCTGAACGCTGAACGTGAAAAGCGGAGTCTTTATCTTGAAGCAAGAAATTTGAGTCAAGATATAATGCAGTTGTGCAAACAAGTTGCAGGCACGCTCGGGTTGCCGCCGATCGCCGTTAATCCACTTGTTGCCAAAGCGTTTGCATCCAGTCTTGCAGCGGATAAAAATTTAAATTTTTCTTTAACAGAGGGATCCAACCGATGACATTTGAAAAGAATAGTGGCGCAGGGGATTTACGTCCTTCATGGGATGAGTATTTTATGGAGATGGCAAATACTGTCTCGAAAAGAGCGACTTGCGATAGGGGCAAAAGCGGCTGCGTCATCGTCAGAAACAGGCAGCTGCTGGTTTCAGGATATGTCGGTTCGCCGGCAGGCTTTCCGCATTGTGATGAAGTTGGGCACCAGATGAAACAAATAACCCACGAAAACGGGATAATCACGAACCATTGCATGCGCACTATTCATGCTGAACAGAATGCCATCTGCCAGGCTGCAAAACTGGGTATCTCAATTGCAGATGCGACCATCTATACCCGGATGACACCCTGCAGGACATGTGCCATGCTTATCATCAATTGTGGTATCGAGAGAGTTGTCTGTGAAAGGAAATATCACGCCGGCGGGGAATCGGAGAAAATGTTCGGGGATGCCGGCGTCACGCTTGATTACCAATACGATGAACTTCAACAGTACTGAGCTATAATCGGCTTACCCCCGGTGTTCAGACAACGCAATAAGAATCGGATGCAGTTATTGATAGCTTGACAACCATTTATTAATCTGCAATCGTTCATAACGATTTTCGCATATGAACGGCAAGATGGCAAAGCCGCTGACCAAAAAGACTTTCCACGAAGCCCTTGTATACCTGAAAGACCGGGATGGCGACCTTGCATCGATTCTCCTGACGATAGGGCCTCCCCCCATGCGGCACCATGAGCCAGGTTTTCCATTTCTAGTGCACATCCACCTCGAACAGCAGGTTTCGCTTGCCGCTGCCAAGGCCGCGTTCGACCGCCTGGTGCAAGCGCTTCCGGCCCTGACGCCCAGGGCGTTCCTGAAGATTGACAGCGATACTCTTCAACAGATCGGGTTTAGCCGCCAAAAAACTCAGGTACTGCCGCAACGTTGCCGCTGTAATTGAAGAGTGATCATTTAGCAGCTCCGAGCCGCGGACGGCTGGTCCGCCAGTGCACTGCGCGCCGGTGTGTTTTTTTGTGATCGTCGCGTACCCGATTACCCAGTCCGAGGCTACTTATGGCTATGGTTTAATTTGTGCGATTATTCGATAGCCCAATCACAATCAACGCACAAACCAGTGAGGTGTTGTAATGAATATTTATGTGGGCAATTTACCGTACGCTGTAACTGAAGATGAACTCAAAAACGCTTTTTCAGAATTCGGAGAAGTGTCCAGCGTTAAGATTATCACGGATAGATACTCGGGGCAATCGAAAGGATTTGGATTTGTGGAGATGCCCAACAAGTCAGAAGCAGATGAAGCCATAAGCTCTTTGAACGATAGTCAAATGAAAGGGCGCAGCATAAAGGTTAATCAGGCCAGACCACGTGGTGGAAGACCGCAACGGCAGTTCAGATATTAATCCCGTAAAGGAATGCAAAAATGAGTGAACCAGATATCTATTGGAACGGCGAGTCCGGTAAGCATTATGGTTATTGGATTTATCCTATAGATGCACAGTTTAGGAAAATAGCCGGCAACGTCATTTTCGCCAAACAAACGGATACACAAGAATGGATACCGGTCTACATCGGGCAAACCCGAAGCTTTGACCTAGGATTTGCGGATCAATCCATGCTGGCCTGTGCCAAAGAAAACGGTGCCACCCACGTGCACACACATTTCAGCTCACCGGATGAACCTGTGCGCAGTAAAGAGGCAGCCGATCTGATTGCCAGGTGGAAACCCGTGTGCAACGGTTGACGGGGTAGCGATTCACGCGACCCATTCGGCTACCGGTTCGTTACGGTGAAGAATACGGTGGGGCGTACAAAACCGTCATCGAATTGGTTTTTCAACCGGGCCGGGGTAACGGGAAGGGATAAGTCATTCTTTTGGACATGTCCTTGAAATCTTATTAATAAGCAGTGATTATTACATTTTCACGCCAAGGCGCCAAGACGCAAAGAAAGATCAAGAAAACTTTGCGGCTTTGCGACTTTGCGTGAAGTAAATTATAATCAACCATGATATGCACGAATACTTTGACGTTACCCTGGGTAGATATGCGATCAGGATGCGCTCAATTCACATACGCGCTGAACGAGTGGATCACTTTTCAGACTCTGCCGCAAACTCGGTGTTTGTAGGCTTGACAGGACCTGATCGATGACTTCGCGGGCAGCCCGCAATGACTGCCCAGCTTTATCCGGCTGCCTTCGCCTGCGGTAGTATTGCCCCAGAGCCAGCTGAGTTTTCCACAGCTGGGTGGGATTGTGGATGGCCTGGGCAATGGAAAGCGCCTGTCGGTAAGCGGCTTCCGAATCATCCCACTGCCGGCGGGCGAAAGCGATATCACCTTCCAGACGCAGCCCTTTGACCAGGTACTTGCGCGAATCCGTGCGCGCGGCAATTTGCAGGCACCTTTGGGCAAACTCCGCAGCTTTATCGATTTCCCCGCATGCCAGCAGGACTTCACCGTAGCTGGCAAAAAGATGGGTTGAATAGCGCCATTTCATCCATTCGCTGGTGGCCGGATTCCGCACGATCCGGTAGACACCTTCCAGTGTATCCCGGGCTGCGGCCAGATCATTTTGGGCCAAAAACGCGTCCGCCAGATTGAGTTCGGAGTTGGCAATCGTTTCTGGTTCGCTGCGCTGCCGGGCACCCTCGGCTGCCCGGCGGTTAGTATCAACGGCCCGACTCAGGTCGCCGCACTCGAAATACAGCCACCCGAGCGTATTCATCATCCGCAGATAGAACACCTCGTCACCCACTTTTGCACAAAAGGCCATACCCTCCTCCAAGGTGGACAACGCCTTGTCATATTCACCTTTTCCGACCAGGGTGACGCCGTACATAAAAAGGTTGTCGAACAGCGGCACCAGTAGGTTGTTCGCCTGGGCAATCCGCAAACCTTCGGACAGATATTGTAGGGCCTGGGCATAGTCGCCCTGCCAGTTTTTTAAGTGTCCCAGGATACCGAGCGCAAACGACTGATAGCGCATTTCATTGGCAGGTCGGCTGATGGCAAGTACCCGGTTGGCTGTCTTTTTGGCCTGGTCGAGTCGTCCGCTGATCAGTTGAACGTCACCGATAATAAAATGCCCCCCGGCCTGCACCTCATTATCCTCAATCCTTTCACCCACCTTCACCGCCAGATGTCCATAGTCATGCGCACGATCGAAATCATGCATCCACAGCGCCGTATAGCCCAAGTCGGTCAGCGCCTCTCCTTCACTGCGTTGATCTGCCGTCCGGCGAGCAAGGTCCAAAACTATTTCACCTTCTGACCGCGAACGTTCAAAATCGCTGGTGACCAGAAAAAGCCCGGCCCTGGATCTGTGGATGACCATTAGCGTCCGGGTGTCCTCAGCTACATCCGGATGTTCGGCTATTTTCAGCGCCTGGTCATAGAGGGCGATGGCTTCCCGGTTGGCAAACGAGCGGGTGGCCTTATCGGCCGCTTTGAGTAAGTAATCAAGCGCTTTAATCCACTTTTGTCCTTTGGCAAAATGGTAAGCCAATACATCATACTGTTCGGTGAGCCGGTCGGCATACAGCTCCTCAATGGCCAGGCCGATAAGAAGATGCAGTTCGTATCGCCGCTGCTCCAACAGGGAATTGTAAGCCACATCCTGGGTCAGCGCATGTTTGAACATGTAGGCCAGCTCGGGAAAAAGGTCCTTTTCATGGATCAGCTCGAGAGCCTTGAGCACCTGCAGATAGGATTCGGTCCGCCCGCGAATATCCGCCAAACGGTCCAGCAAGCGGTAGGTGAACCTGCGTCCGATGACCGAGGCCAGCTGGAGGGTCTTTTTCGGCTCCTCGGCCAAATGATCGATCCGGGCCATAATCACGTCCTGAATCGTATCGGGAATAAAGACATCATCCAGCGGTTTGGTCAGAAGATATTGATCGCCGGATCTTTTGACGGCTCCGGTCTCCCGCAGGGTATTGATCACCTCCTCGACGAAAAAGGGATTGCCTTCGGCTTTTTCGACAATCAGATCCTGGAGCGTCTCCGGGAGTTTGCCGCTGGAGAGAATTGCCCGAGCCATCTGGACACTGTCGGCCCCAGAAAGGGTGATGAGCGGGATCCGAGTGTGAAACGTTCGTTCTTCAAACGGATTGGTATAGCCATGCCGATAAGTGAAGATACACAGAATGCGGCTGGCGGGAATGCTGTCGGTCACAAAGCGCAAAAAGGCTTCGGTGGCCTGGTCCATCCAGTGCAGATCCTCGAATACCATGACCTGGGGTCGCAGTTCAGCGGCGCGCAGTGCAAGGCGCCTCAGTGCATCAAATATTTCTCCACGGCGCTGCTGGGGATCCATTTTTTTTACGGCGGCATCCCCGGTATCACCGCCCAGCAGATAGTACAGATACGGCAGGGTTGTCTCTAAATCAGGGCCGAGACGCAAGACGCTCTGTTCGATTTTCTTGATTAATATCGGATCCGGATCCCCTTCTTCGACACCAAAATTGCGCTTCAATAGATCAATCAAGGGGTAATATGCAATCGATTGCCCGAATGATATGGCGTGTCCTTCGAGCCAGGTGGCCGTTTTACCGAGCCAGCGCCGGAATTCGTAAAGAAGGCGAGATTTGCCGATTCCGGGTTCGCCGACAATAAAGACCACCTGCCCTTGGCCGCCTTGTGCCTTCTCGAAGCACTCCTGTAAAAGCCGCATCTCGTGCTCGCGCCCCACAAATGGTGTCAGGCCCCGTTCGGCTGCAATTTCCAGACGTGTCCGGTCGATCCGGGCTGAAATCACCTCCCGGGCGTGAACCGGTTCAACGATCCCTTTGAGGGACAGCTCACCGATGGATTGCGTTTCGCAATAGCCGCTTACCATACGGTAAGTTGTTTCGGAAATCAGTATCAGGCCCGGATTGGCTGCCTGCTGCAGACGGGCGGCCAGATGCGTGGTGTCTCCCACGGCGGTATAATCCATTCTCAGATTGTCACCAATGGCGCCAACCACTACCGAACCGGTGTTCAAGCCCATGCGGGTCTGCAGGGGCGAAGAAGTTTCGTCCATAAATCCCTGCAACGCGTGCTGCAAGTCGAGTGCGGCCAGTACCGCCCGGCGCGCATGATCTTCATGGGCAATCGGAGCGCCGAACAGCGCCATGAAGCCATCTCCCAGGAATTGATTGACGGTCCCTTCGTAGCGGTGAATTCGGCCCAAAGCCAGATCGAAAAAACGATTCAGCAGCGAATGCATCGCTTCGGGTCCGAGACGCTCGGCCAGGGCCGTTGAGTTGGTGATGTCGCAAAAAAGCGCCGTCACCTGTTTGCGCTCGCCCTCCAGCGCAGTCTTGGATTGTAGAATTTTATCCGCCAGATGTTGGGGGGTGTAAGATTGGGGGGAAGTAAAACCGGAAGCCGGTGCTTTGACGTGCACATCCAGCGGGGTTCCGCAGCCGCCGCAAAACTTGTCATCCGGCTCATTTTCAAAACTGCATGCCAAACAGACTAGCGACAACAGTTTACCGCATTCGGCGCAAAATCGCCGCTCTTTTCGATTTTCAGCCTGACAATGCGGGCACTGCATGGTGGTCCTTTCACTTAGTGCTTCCAAATAGGATAAAGATCGGATTTGTATGATCCAATTGATGCCGACGCAGTTCACTAACCGTCCTCGCCGGAGCGGTGCTTTCTATACACATAAACATCGGCCTGCGACATGTCAAAGTAAGAGCCGGGGAGTCGGCAGGGACAAGTCTTTCTTTCGGACATAGCATTGAAATCATTTTATTAAGGCGAAATTATAATATTCTCACGCAAAGACGCTAAGACGCAAAGAAAGATCATGAAAACTATTCGCCTTTTCGACTTTGCGTGAAGTAAATTTTGGTCAACCATGATATGCACAATTACTTTGACGCTACTCTGGGGGAGTCGGCTGCTGAGTTGACACACGGGCCGTTTCGTGCAAATGACGAATCATCTGTGCTTGAGGCCGATGATGTGTAACCGATAACCGGACAACAGGAGAAAAATCATGGGAAGTGAATTCTTTTTAGCAACATTGTTTAATCTGGGCATGAATCTGATTTATACGCTTGTGGCGCTGTTCATCGGCATTTTTGCCCTTCAAATCATCGATAAGAAGCTGTTAAAATCAATCGATATCGAACAGGAAATAAAGAACAACAATATGGCGGTGGCCGTATTTTCATCTACCATTCTTTTATTTGTTGCCTTGATCGTATCTTTCGGGCTGAAGGGATAACCTTAACTAAGGCAGGCTGCCATGAAATCTAAATTGATAATGTGGACAGCGATCATATTTGCCGTTGCCATGTTTTTCTTCAATCAGTTCAGCAAACATGGATTTGATCCGTCCGTAAGGCACCAAATAGAAGAAGCGTTGAAAAGTCCCGATACTGCCCGGGAAACACGCTTTGGCAAGGCCAACTACGTGCAGGTAATGGGTGATAAACTAAGAATCACGGAAGAGCAGATACAGAATTATTTAAAGGGGCTCGGCGAAAAAGAGCGTGCCGGCGTCCGGTTCTGGTCGCGGCAGAAACGTGATGTCGTTGCGGCTTCAGCTTTTGGAATCGATCACAGCCACCATTTTGTCAACGGCTATCTGGTCGGCTATGAACCGTTTAAGACCCTTTATCTGTGGATGCCCCATTACACCATAACCATGCGTCTTCGATACCAGCTGGATAGCAAGCAGTACGGCGGTCTCAAGGATGTCTGGCAAACATCCAAACAGGCGTTTCACAACACCCGTGGCGACTGTGAAGACCATGCCCTAATTCTGGCCGACTGGCTGATTGAAATGGGGTTGGATGCCCGGGTGGTACTGGGTGTTTACAAAAAGCAGGGCCATGCCTGGATCGTGGTCTTTAAAGATTCTAATGTCTATTTGCTGGAAGCAACCGCCAAACAGAAAAGAAAGCACTGGCGGCACTACCCGCTGGCCCGCCTCGAGCCCAACTATCACCCCAAATTCATGTTCAACCGGGATTATTTCTGGGTAAACACCGGTACGGTATTTACCACTGATTATCAGGGCAAGCACTGGGTTAGAAAGTCGCGCTATGTTGCTGCCGAGCAGATCGGTGCCGGGGGGTCTTCATAAAGCATTCGCGGTCTTCAGTTCCGTTGCGGAAAAGCGTGGCACCGACAGTTATTACTTCAAACGGCGGGCCTTTAGGATCACGATCGTCTCCAGGGGTACATCCCGATAAGGGCCACGCGCACCGGTTCTGACCTTTGATATCGCATCGAGCACTTTCATTCCCTGGATGATCCGACCGAAAACAGCATAGCCCCAACCCTGGGAAGTTTTGCTTCTAAAATTTAGAAAATCGTTGTTAACGGAGTTGATGAAAAACTGGGCCGTGGCGCTATGCGGATCGGAGGTGCGGGCCATGGCGATCGTACCGCGGTCATTCTTCAGCCCGTTGTCGGCCTCATTGATGATCGGTTGCCGGGTGGGTTTACGCCTCATATCGGCGGTAAATCCGCCGCCCTGGATCATGAATTTTGGTATCACGCGGTGGAAAATAGTGTCGTCATAATACTTGGCGTCCACGTATCCCAGAAAATTTTTTACGGTTTCAGGAGCCTTCTGTGGATAAAGCGCTAAAACAATTTTACCCTTGGACGTATCCAGTTCAACCAGCGGATCGGTCGATTTCTTCTCTTTTGCACCCGCCGGTGCAGCGGCGATAATCAAGCCCAGCACACACAACAGCAATTTTTTCATTTTAATACTCCTTGATTCAATCTCCGGAAACAATCCCGCTTGAATCCTATTAATTTATGGCTACCTTTGTAAATCAGGCTTTCAAAAATACAATCGTGCATTGCGTTCGAGCGTAACTAAATGCATCTCCTACATAAGTGTGAAATAAGTGAAGACAATCATATCAAAAAAAAGTCTTATTGTCATTGCCTGCAGTGCACTGACTGTTTTCATCAGCATGGGTATTCGCCAGTCATTCGGTTTGTTCCTGCAGCCGATCACACACCATCTGGGCACCGGCCGCGAAGTGTTCAGCCTGGCGATCGCCGTGCAGAATCTGATTTTCGGCCTGCCGCTGGTCGGCATGCTGGCCGATCGCTTGGGCCCGCGAATCGTTGTCGTTGGCGGCAGTATACTTTACGCGGCCAGTTTCATCCTGCTGTCTTCGATCGGCTCCCCATCAGGCCTTTACCTGAACCTCGGACTTTTGGTCGGTTTTGCCCTGAGCAGTACGTCATATGTGGTCGTTCTAGGGGCTGTGGCCCGGGTGGTTTCCCCGCAAAATCGCGGCTCGGTTTTCGGAATCATCACCGCTGCGGGCTCGCTGGGCATGTTCGCCATGGTACCGGGGGTTCAAATGCTGCTCTCCGGCTTCGGCTGGCAGTCTACTTTTATGTTGCTTGCGGCGATGGTGGGAATTATTGCGCTTCTGTCGACAGGTTTTCCTGGCAATCCGGTAAGTATCGTAGATCGTGATCCAGTTGAAAATATCGATTCGAATTCGATCCTGCAGGTTTTACGACAAGCCTGCGGACATTCCGGCTACCTGCTTCTGAATGCCGGGTTTTTCGTTTGCGGTTTCCATGTCGCTTTTATTGCTATCCACCTGCCGGTGTATCTGACCGACAAAGGCATATCGACCATGGCCGGTGCAGCCGCGCTTTCCATGATCGGCCTTTTCAATATTTTCGGCTCATATCTTTTCGGTTCCATGGGGGATCGATTCCCCAAGAAATATTTGTTGAGTCTGCTTTACTTTCTGCGGGCGGTCGTCATTACGCTTTTTCTGATTTTGCCGCTTACCGGTATTTCGGCGATCGTGTTCGGGGGGATGATCGGATTTCTGTGGCTGGCCACCGTGCCTCTGACCAGCGGACTGGTGGCCCATATATTCGGCGCGCGCTATCTGTCCACACTGTACGGCATTGTGTTTTTCAGCCATCAGATCGGAAGCTTTCTGGGCGTGTGGCTGGGCGGCCGCCTTTACGATACCACCCAGTCCTACACTATTGTATGGCTGGTGGCCGTCGCCCTGGGCCTGATGGCCGCCATCGTTCACCTGCCGATATCAGATCATAGGGTAAGGCCAATCAAGCCCGTCCCACTTGCGGCAGCGTCACGGGCGGGATACTCCAGCTCGGATGGATAGGACCGGTTCACGTCTGAATATTTGGACCGGCGTCGCTTTCCTGCATAATCTCCCCGGGGAACACCGGCCGCAGCGCATCAGCGACAAGCGACAGCTGGAGTGGCTTCGAATATTTCCCATCTCCTGTATCAGGATGCCGAACTCACAGAAAAGGTCTTACCACCGGCTTGGGTAAAACCGATGGACCAGTTGGGCGCGGTCTCCACGACCAAGTATAATAATATTTATTATGCGATCAGATTCCAATCCGGTCCGCCTCAGGCGGACCGGATGGAGACTAATTGGTTGCAAAAAGCTTCAGGTACGCGCTGTAGCCTTCTTTTTCCAGGTCTTCTTTGGGAACAAACCGCAAAGCAGCCGAGTTGATGCAGTAGCGCAGTCCGGTGGGCGGCGGCCCGTCGGGGAAAACATGACCCAGGTGAGAATCACCGTGCTGGCTGCGTACCTCGGTGCGGATCATGAAATAGCTGCGGTCGGTCTTCTCTACGATATTATTCGGCTCGAGGGGGCGGGTAAAGCTGGGCCATCCGGTTCCGGATTTGAACTTGTCCGTCGAGCTGAACAGCGGCTCGCCGGAAACAATATCCACATAAATCCCCTCTTTTTTATTGTCCCAGTATTCGTTGTTAAACGGCGGCTCGGTGCCGTCATGCTGGGTGACCTGATACTGCAGCGGCGTTAGTTGCTCGCGCAGTACATCATCGCTCGGTTTGGTGTAGTTCTTACTGTCTACAGACACTTTGGTCGATTTCACGGGCTTCTTCCATACTCGCTTGAGAAATTGATCCCGGCCGGAACCGTAGCGGTAGGTCATGTAGCGCATCGGTCTTTTTTTGTAATAATCCTGATGGTATTCTTCGGCGAGGTAAAACTGGGTGGCGGGGACAATCTCGGTTACTATCGGCTTGTCGAACCGGCCGGATTGGGCCAGTTCTGCTTTTGACGCTTCGGCCAGCCGTCGCTGTTCTTCATTATGGTAAAAGATGCCCGAGCGATACTGTGAGCCCCGATCGACAAACTGGCCACCGGCATCGGTGGGGTCGATAACTCGCCAGAACACATCCAGCAATTCTTCGTAGCCTACCTTTGAAGGATCGTAATGGATCTCAATCGCCTCGGTATGACCGGTAACGCCGGCCGAGACCTGTTTGTAGGTCGGATTTTCGAATCTGCCGCCGATGTAGCCGGAAACAACATCGATGACGCCATCGACTTTTTCAAAGTCCGATTCCGTGCACCAAAAACATCCACCGGCAAAGGTTGCCGTCTCCAAATCTTTATCTGCGATCTTCATCGGGTCGCTCGCTGTATTTCCAATATTGTAAATAAAATAGGTTCCAGAAACTATAAGCAGAACAATCAATATCTTATGTATAACAGGTTTCATGGCTATCACCTGAGTTGCATTTGGGTTAATACGAGAAATCCTGCAGCATTATCTTCATATGCGCGGATCATTCCGACACAGTCATATATTATCTTGTGTAACCATTTTTTGAGGAAAGTCAAAATAAGGAATGAATCCCTCTGTCGTCCCGCACGATCAAACAGTTTCGCAATTGACAAAGTTTCGTGTATTCCTGTTTTTGTCATTCCGGGCTTGACCTGTGATTAGCCTGTCGAACCACTGATCAAGTCCGGCATGACAGGCAGAAATTAAACACTTTTAAATTATGACACAGCCTCAAATTCGGGAATCAGCGAATCAACGGCACATACGGTTTTGAGACGATAGAATCGGAAAAAAAAGTTATCGATCGGTAGGATCTCCACATCACAGAAACCGGCGTCCGCCGCGTATTTTCGAAGGGTATCCGTTCGCATCACCGTGCCGGTGGCCGCGGAAGGGCTGTCGGCCATGCCCACCGGTAGACAGTGCAATACGCTCCAGCCGTACATCATCCATTCCACTGCATTTCCTTTGGGCGTGAATTCATCACCGACCCGTTCATCCATAACGATGACCACACCGTTATCCCCGGCCAATCTGAACATCGTACTGAGCGCACCGACCGGGTCGGACATGTCATGAATGCACTCAAATGCGGTAACCAGGTCATATCGATCGGTAATCGTCGGATCGCCGGCGTCACGCACCTGGAAATTGATCCTGCCTTCCAAACCGGCTTTTTTAACATTGGCGCGGGCGAGGTTTATGGATGGGCGATCCAGGTCATATCCGTCTACCACTACTATGGGATAGGTCTGGGCGATGCCGATACTCGACCAGCCGGCGCCACAGCCAATGTCGGCCACCCGGGCCGGCGGATCGGCCAAAAGACGTTGGTGAATATCTGCAACCGCGGGAATGTATTCGGTTCCCAGCTGCTGCAGGAACATGGCTCGGTTCATATCTCCCTGGGCTTCACGGAAATCCCGGCCGTACTCGTGGTAGGCAACCCCGCCCCCGCTGCGGTAGGCTTCCAGGATCGCATCCATCGGACTGCCGGCGGCCACCACCATGCGGGCCAGCGGGGCCAGATAGTTCAGGCTGTCGCGCTCGGCCAAAACTTCAGCATGAGCCGGCGGCAAACCGAATCGACGTGTCGTGGGCGCCGCAGCCGGATCTGAAACTTCCAATATTCCTGCAACGGTTTGCTGCTCGAGCCATTCGCGCACATAGCGTTCATGGGTGCCGGTTCGCGATGCCAGTTCGGTTGAAGTTGCCGGTCCGCCTTCGGCCAGCGCCCGATATAATCCCAGGCGATCACCGATGTGAACCGTAAAAATCGTAAATGCCCCGGCAGTGGAATCCAGCAGGCGATCCAGAAATGCTTCTGTTTGCTGATCGTGTTCTTCGGTATTGATATTTTCAGAACTACTCATATTTTTCTCCTTTTCAGATAAGCGGCTATATCGTGCTCAGATCTTGCCTGAAACACGGAATTCCGGGTGTTTAAATCTTCCGATTCATTGGATGGCAAGTATCTGCTGCAGGCGCTAGTCGAGGTTTTTGGAGGTATGTCAAGAGGTTATTTGAAAGCGGCAATAAAACAAATATAATTTCACTCTCCCGGGTGTCAAGCTGAACAAGAAAGGCGTCCGGCTGCCGTTTTGATATATTGCAGCATGTGATTTATTTCGCCTGATACGGTTTGACCTGTCAATTAGAAATATATGGACAGAAAGCGCGACAACTTGAAATCGGGCTGTGTATGATTAAGTTAAAACCCATATTTTTCTTTAGGAAAACACATTCACATGTGCTGAGCATGTTCACGGATTATAAGGATGGAAAAGCGCCATGAGCAAAACCATCGGTATTTACGTCAGCTCCGATCAGCATCTGGATTCACTCATCAAGCTGTGTCGTGCCGCGAAGAAGAAGGATGTGGCGGTGAAAGTCTTTTTTACGCACATCGGCACCCGCTTGTGCACCGAGGTGCGTATCAGGCAATTGGAAGAACTGGCAACCGTCGCCCTGTGCAAGGTGGGTTTTGAGTCCAATAAATTAAAAAAGGAAGACGCCCAGATCGATGAAAAGAAATTTTTATCGCAGTCATGGCACGCGGAAATGATTCATGGCTGCGATCGTTATCTTGCGTTCTGACACCCTGGTTTTTTGTCACCGCGACCTGTCGGATCAAGAAAGCAAACCGAGGATGAAATATGGAAAATGTCAAACACTGCGCCGTAGTGGTCAGGCGCGCCGAGGATGTTTGGGAGGCAACCCGAACTGCTCTTGGTCTGGCAGCGCACAACTTCTGGGCCACGCTTTACGTCATTGACGTTGCTGTTGAAATGACCGCAGCGCTGCGGGAAAACCTGGACTGGCTTGAAGAAATGGAATGCGGGTATGTTTCCAGCAGCCGGGAAAATGATCCGCACAGTTTTAAACATATGTCTCTGGAAGATATCGCAGAAGAATTAAAAAAAGTGGATCTGATCATTCCTTTCGGAGATCGGAATCGAACCAGCCGGAGCCGGAGTGTCTGAAAATAAAAAAATACTGCACATACTCAAATCCGAACCCGATGACGTGCAAAAAACGCTGATGGATACGCTTTCCCGGGACCGGCACAGTTTCCAGGTCTCGCTGGTTGGTGCCGACGATTCAGTTTATGATGAACTGATCGATCAGATCTTCGACTGCGATGAAGTCATAACCTGGTGGTGAATGCTGGAAGTATCGTTGGGAAGGCGTTTTTGTTTCTCGATTCTCGATATCCTCAACGCATGCGCACCCGCATGGTTCAAGCAATTCCCGGCATGCGAAACTCCCGCCATCGATTTGTGTATCCTCGAAAATTGACAAAAGCATTCGGTTCAATTAAGATGTTGAAGAAAAAAGAATACCGATTACCGTTATTCAATTTGGAAACAATCTGTTCGTTGAAAACAATCCACTCGAAACTCAACTTAAAGGATGGCATATGAAAAAATCGCTAGGCGCAAGGACGCTGGTATTTCCGACACCGGTCTGGATCGTGGGCACCTATGACAGCAACGGCAAACCGAATGCGATGACGGCTGCCTGGGGCGGTATTTGTTGCTCCAAACCGCCCTGCGTTTATGTCGCGCTGCAGAAGCCGCGGTACAGTTACAGCAATATCGAACAGCACCGGGCCTATACCGTCAACGTTCCTTCCCGACACCACGTCAAGGAAGCCGATTATTTCGGCCTTGTCAGCGGCAAGGCGGTCGATAAATTTGCCGCTACCGGGTTGACACCGGTAAAAAGCGGGGTCGTCGATGCACCTTATATTCAGGAATTCCCGCTGGTTTTAGAATGCAAGCTGGTCCAGGCCATAAATCTCGGCATTCATACGCAATTTGTCGGTGAAATCATGGATGTCAAAGCGGATGAGTCGGTGCTGGACGACAACGGACGACCAGATATTGAAAAAGTGCAGCCGATTATTTTCGGTCCGGAAATCCTCACCTATCATGGGATCGGTGAGTATCTCGGCAAGGCATTTTCTATCGGAAAGAAAACCCGGTAGCGCTGGACCGCCTAAAAACTTCATATCGAAAAAAAGATGAATATTAACCAAAGGCTACGCTTTGTGTCTCTGTGCCTTGGTGGCAAAATGTTCCAGCTTGTTCGGATTATGTAATATCCCTCTGCAAATTCCAAATTCGGATTCATCCATATCATTTGGAATTTGTCATTTGAAATTCGGAAATTCAGTATATCGGGGGGCTGTTTGGACTTTTCTCCACTTTTCAAGCCGAATGCCATTGCCGTTATCGGCGTTTCATTGACCAACGATCGGCATCCGGCCAATGTGATCTACAACAAACTCCACCTGCGCTATCCGGTCAAAGTCTACCCGGTCAATCCTCGCGGTGGCATTCTGCGCCGAGACAAGGT
>Ga0126331_1000005_pt1 | contig 109381 bp, 86 predicted proteins | sample InaspJWI98metaG_FD_96379 | JGI IMG/M metagenome (GOLD analysis project Ga0126331, IMG submission 96379) | Marine gutless worms symbiont microbial communities from Oahu, Hawaii - Inanidrilus sp. 2 OAHU.JWI-98 metaG | ecosystem: Host-associated > Annelida > Digestive system > Unclassified... | reverse complement strand
GCGGCCAGACGACACATCATTCGAACAAAGTGAATGCACTAAACTGTGGAAACGGAGGATTATTATTATGAGTAAAATTATCGGAATTGATCTCGGTACGACCAACTCATGCGTGGCGATCATGGAAGCCGGCGATGCAAAGGTTCTTACAAATCCTGAAGGCGGGCGAACCACACCGTCCATGGTAGCGATATCCGACAGCGGTGAGCGCTTGGTGGGCCAAATCGCTAAACGTCAGGCCATTACCAATCCCGAAAATACGGTATTCGGGGTAAAAAGACTAATCGGCCGCAAATACGATTCACCGCAAGTCCAGGAGGATATCCCTGTTTTGCCCTACCGAATAGAAAAGGCCGCCAATGGGGATGTGCGCATCAACTTGAGGGGGAAACCCTTCAGCCCGGCCGAAATATCATCCTACATCCTGGCTGCACTCAAAAAAGCGGCTGAAGAGTTTCTGGGTGAACCGGTAACGGATGCGGTCATTACGGTTCCGGCCTATTTTAACGACAGCCAACGTCAGGCCACAAAAGACGCCGGAAAAATTGCCGGCCTCAATGTTCTACGGATTATCAATGAGCCAACGGCCGCCTCACTGGCGTACGGTCTGGACAAGAATACGGACGAAAAAATTGCCGTTTTTGACCTGGGTGGCGGGACTTTTGATATATCCATCCTTGAAATCGGGGATGGGGTGTTTGAAGTCAAGTCCACCAGCGGCGACACGCATCTAGGTGGCGAGGATTTTGACCTGCGCCTGATTGACTACCTGGCCGATGAATTCAAAAAAGACCAGGGAATTGACCTCAGGAACGATAAAATGGCGCTTCAGAGACTGAAAGAGGCGGCTGAAAAGGCCAAGATGGAACTGTCCACCGCCATGGAAACGGATATCAATCTGCCTTTTATCACTGCCGATGCTGCCGGTCCAAAGCATCTTAATATTAAAATTACGCGTGCCAAGCTGGAAGCATTGGTTAGCGGTTTGCTGGACAGACTTGAACATCCCTGTCGGACTGCATTAGAAGATGCCGGTTTGTCGCCGGGAGATATAAATGAGATTATCCTGGTGGGTGGCATGACGCGCATGCCGGCTGTTCACGAACGGGTGCAGGCGATTTTCGGCAAAGCGCCCAACAAGGGCGTGAATCCGGATGAAGTAGTGGCCTCGGGAGCCGCCATTCAAGGAGGTGTTTTAAAAGGTGATGTACAGGACGTACTTTTATTGGACGTAACACCACTTTCGCTGGGTATCGAGACCCTTGGCGGTGTCATGACCAAGCTGATTGAAAAAAACACCACGATTCCCGCTAAAAAAAGCGAGGTGTTTTCTACGGCCGAAGACAACCAACCGGCGGTCACTGTTCATGTATTGCAGGGTGAACGTGAGATTGCCGCGGATAACAAAAGCCTGGGGCGCTTTGAGTTGGTTGGCATCCAGCCGGCTCCTCGCGGAATTCCGCAGATCGAGGTAGCGTTTGACATCGATGCCAACGGCATTGTGGAGGTTTCGGCCAAGGACAAAGCCTCCGGCAAGCAGCAGTCGATACGGATTACACATTCATCGGGACTTAGCCAGAAGGAAATTGATCGTCTGGTCAAAGATGCCCAGTTACATGAACAGGAAGATCGCCTCCAATGCGAACGGATAGATGTGCGTAACGAGGCGGACACGTTGATTTATACCACGGAAAAATCACTCCAGGATTTCGGGGATAAAGTCGATAGGACTGCTAAGTCGCAAGTTGAAAATGCAATCCGTAAATTGAAACAGGCTATGGAAGGCGGCGATACCAGCGAAATCAAACGCCTAATCGAACAGTTGCGGCAAGCCGCTCAACAGTTGGTTGCAAATATGTACCAGCAGTCCGGCCCAGGGCACACCCGGGATACCGGCGGCAACCAACAGCAGTCTCATTCTGCAGCCTCGGTCCAGGAGGGAGATGTTGTGGATGCCGAATATGAAGAAGTAAATTAATATGCAGGCGCTGTGAATATAGAGTGCATCATGCGAGTACAGGCCGAAAAAAAATAGGGTGGTGAATGACGTATTCACCACCCTATTTTATGGACCGCTATTTACGGAATTCTCTTTTTTTCCCGCCAGCAGAAATGATAGCTGTGTGAGCAGATTCAAGCGACTTCCAAAATTGGATCATCTCTATAATATTGGTGTAAATAATAAAAAAACAGGCGGCACGATGTTTGTGCCGCCTGTTTTTTTCAAGTTGGGTTATTTTATTAGTGGATCGTAATCTGTTTGGGTTTTTCTTCTTCCGGTTTCGGAATGTTGATGGTCAAAAGGCCGTCTTTGAAATCGGCTTTTATCTCATCGGCATTCAGATTGGCCGGCAGGGCGAAGGCACGGTGGAACTTGCCGAAAGCCCTTTCCTTGCGGTAGTAGCCGTCCTCTTTCACCTCATTTTCATAAGAACGTTCTCCCTTCAGGGTCAGAATGCGATCATTGAGATCCACCTCGATGTCCTTCCTGTCCAGGCCGGGCAGTTCAGCCTTGATCACAAACCGATCAGACTCTTCGTAAATATCGACCGCCGGGTTCCAGGTGCTCAGGTCTGTTTCCCCATTCAAACGCCGGGGGGCAAAAAAGGAATCATCGAACCAACGATCCAGGCCCTGGTGCAAGGCCGCCATCTCTCTTAACGGGTTCCATCTTACTAAGTTCATCATTAGTACCTCCTTGATAATAGAATATGATCTGATACTTTCTGCATTATTTTTCTTTCGTTTTTCTACGCAATATGATAAACACCATAATTAGTATGTCAAGAGAATAATATTATAAATTATTGCATTACTATAAATAATAATTATAATCAAGTAATAAAACGATACAATCGCCTTGCGGTTGGGGAGGAGACACGATGGAAAATGAGAAAAAAAGGCGCCGCTATATCGACATTTCCCTGCCACAGCCGTCCTCACGGGATTTGCGTGGCAGGCAATCTGTTCGCGCCACCTTTAAATTAACGCAAAGAGCCATTGAAGCGATGAGTGCGGTTTCGATCCATTTGGGGATCAAGCAAAAATCCCTTTTTGATCATCTGATCGATGATATTAATGCCCTTGAAATTATCGCTCAAGAAGTCGACATTCAACAAATCGATGCACCACGCCGGGTCCAAAAAACGTATGTTCTCAGTCGCAAGACCCTGTCATGTCTGGACCGGGCGGCAAAAGAATTCACCGCATCCCGGGATGCACTGGTGGAATACTCGATCCAAAGACTGCTGCCGGTTATTGCCAAAGAAAAAGATCGGCACCAAAAACGAAAAAAATTGCTAAAAAAAATAGACGAATTTCTGGCCGCCGGTAAACAGATCCTCGAAGAAGCGGACACCACGCTGGGTGCCGGTGATCCGGTATTCGATGAATTCGAAAGAGCCTTGATGATCTTGCTCAACAGCAGAAATGATATCTCAGAATTTATTAAAAAAGGAGAAATGATCGAAAATTTTTAATGGTTAAATCGGAACCGAACCGGTCTCACTGACCACCATCCGCACACCGCACTCTCCTGACAGTCATCATTCTTACAAGCGTTATGGTTGGTTACGCCCGCAGGGTCGCTGGTTTGCAACTCCGCTAAAATATGAGTTGCGTTGCGCAATACAATTTCCGCTAATACCTCTTCCCATATTATTAACCGCGCTTGACAGGCATCATCGGGTACCTACTATTATTTATACACAATCGCCGCCAAATGCCGGGATATATGAAACACTAGAGAATCCTGACCCAGAAGACCAGGATTTCATATTCGATTAAAAGACGCAATACCATCGACGCCATTCGGCTTCTGCGATGGTATCCATAAGAATATCCGTGGGACGTTCATCTTTTCATGCAAAAAAAAACATCAGACGCCTATTCAATCGTCTGGAAAGATGGCATTTCCGGGATTGATCAATCCGCCTGGGACGAGCTGGCCCTGCCGCTCAAAACACCGCTATTGGAATGGGAGTGGCTGCGTCTGCTGGAAACGTCCGGCAGCGTTCGGGCTGAAACCGGATGGCAACCTTATCATTTAACGGTGTGGTCCGATCAACGATTGGTCGCAGCGGCACCGTTGTACCTGAAGGGACACAGCAGCGGGGAATTCGTGTTTGATCATGCCTGGGCGGATCTGGCCCAGCGTCTGGGTATCCGCTATTATCCAAAGCTGGTGGGCATGAGCCCTTTTTCGCCGGTAGTCGGTTATCGATTTCTGATCGTCCCGGATGAAGATGAGAAGCTGATCACGCAGTTGATGGTCAATGCCATCGACCGGCTGTGTATCCGCAATCGAATCTCCGGCTGCAGTTTTCTCTTCGTAGACCCGGATTGGCAAGAACAAATGGAACGACTCGGGTTTATCGGCTGGCGGCACCAGAGCTATGCCTGGAAAAATTCGGGATTCAAAACGTTTGCAGATTATCTGGCTGTCTTTAATTCAAATCAGCGCCGCAACATCAAGCGGGAACGCAAAACAATGCAGTCGTTGGGAATTTCCATCAAAGCTTTTACCGGCCGCAGAATTCCGCGAGAGTTTTTTCCGCTGATGTACGCTTATTATTCCCGAACCAATGATCAGTACGGGCCTTGGGGCTGTAAATATCTCACAAAAGAATTCTTTGAAGGTTTATATCATCATTATCGCCACCGCCTGTTGCTCATGGCCGCCTTTGACGGATCCAACAGTGCTTTTCCCCTGGGAATCTCCTTTTTACTGAAAAAAGCAGACCATCTTTACGGACGCTACTGGGGCTGTGTGAAATGGATTAACCATCTTCATTTCAATGCCTGCTACTACAGCCCCATAGAGTGGGCCATCCGGCATGGCATTCGAAGATTCGACCCCGGCGCCGGCTCGTCTCATAAAGTGCGACGCGGATTCGAGGCGCTGGCCAACCACAGCCTCCACCGCTTTTATGATCCGCAGCTGGTGCGAATTATGCAGATGCACATTGGCGACATCAACCGCCTTGAGCAACAGCAAATCGATGAACTCAATGACGCGCTGCCTTTATCCCAAGAACTGTCCGGCGGCGGCTGACCGGTTAAAGCCCGAATCCAATTGGAACGCCTATCCCCGGTCGCAAATTTTCAACAATTCCAACAATCCGGCTTCTTATTGACGAATCAAATGCCGGATGTTTGGATTTTTCAGATTATCGGCAAAAACACGCCAGTTGCCGGCCAGGTCTCTCATTCCTTTCAAACGACCCTTTTTTAGAAAATCCTCCACACCAAATTCGGTCAGATAGGTCAATTGGCTGAATTCAGCAACAGAATACGCTTTCTCAGACGGTTCGGAATTTTGCCGGGGGTCTGCCTGTTTTTGAGCTGCAACGGCCTTTTTCTTTTTTTCTTGGGACGGTCTTGACGTTTTGGACACGGTTTTTGGGGTCTTGCTGTCTATGGTTAACGCTGGCTTTTGCTTGCGGACTCGGGTTAATTCTACGACGGTGTTGGCTTTCAGTTGACTTTCGGCAATCTTCCATTTACCGGAAGCTTTCTTGGCCTTGATTTTCCCCTCCCGTATTAATTTGCCGACAGAGGAAACTGGGATACCTGTTAATTTGGAAAATTCACTGGTTGTTAGAGATCTAGTCTTTTGAGCCATCGCTCGACTTCCTTTCGGTTAACTTGACGGTTCGCTGAAGATCACTGAAATTGGATTTTACCAACCGGTCTGATTTACGATCACCGGTTGCTCTCCAACCAAATTCGGCTTATACAAAACGGCTATGGTAATATCTGTCCATTGGGCCCATACCATCGCGACCAAAAGGCCAGCATCATACATTTTGGCTTGGATAAGGTCAAGCATCCCAATGCGTGATACAGGGCAACGTCAATGTATTTGTGCATATCATAGTTGACTAAAATTTACCTCACGCAAAGTCTCAATGCCGCTAAGTCTTAATGATCTTACTTTGCGTCTTGGCGTCTGCGTGAAAATTTAATAATCTCGCCTTAATGTGATGATTTCAGGGCGATGTCCAAAAGAATGACTTATCCCTGCCGCGTGATAGAAGGTCATGCTTTTTCACGGCGACTCGTAGATAGCTTCCAGAACACCGGCTACCAAATCCTGCAAGTCCCAGGTTTTAGACGATAGATCTAGTCCCAGGCGAACGATTACCAGTTTTTTAGAGGGTATGATGACCAGGTATTGACCCTGAAAGCCCCAGGCCAGAAACATGTCGGTGGGTAGCCGGGGCCAGCGGCGATCGGATGGATTGTTACGGCTGCCGGCATTCAGCCAAAAATGGGCGCCGTATTGCCCCTGGGGCGCCTCCAGAGCCGGTGTCCGGCTATATGCGACCCAATCCCGAGGGAATATTCGCTCTCCATGCCAAACACCGTCTTGAAGGTACAGCAGGCCCAATCGGGCCCAATCCCTGGCCGTTGCAAAGGTGTAAGAAGAGCCCACAATGGTGCCGGACGGATCCAGCTCGATCACGGCGCTGTGCATGTTCAACCGCTCAAACAATTCGCGGCGGGCAAAGGTGACCATGTTCGGATAATCATCGTCCACAGCGCGGCGGATAATTCCGGCGATGATATTCGTGGTTCCGCTGGAATAATGCCATTTCGTATCCGGTGCTGTTTCCAGTGGTTTATCGGCCGCAGCGGCCGCAAAATCGTAGCTGTTGAATAGCATATCGGTAACATCGGATGGGGGCATATAATATTCCCCGAACTTGAGACCGCTGCTCATCCTGAGCAGCTGATCCAGGGTGATCGCTCGGCGTGGATCATCACGCCTGTGCCATTGCGGAACCGGAGCCGGGTTTTTCAAATTCAGGCGCCCTTTTTCAACCAGGATGGCTATCAGCGCATTGATAACGCTTTTGCTCATCGACCAGCCGGGCAAAGCCATATTCCGGTTAAACCCGGGTGCATACCGTTCGGCGATCAACTGCCCGGCGAAAACGACAACTACGGCCCTGGTCGCGGCGGAGCTGCCGGAGGAAGGCGCAATAAAGGCTGCTTGCAGCACCTGCTCCAGTTTTTCCCGGTTTACGCCCGCCGGCAATGGATCAACCGGAGCCGAGTCACCATCGGGCCAAGCCCGATTCAAAGCGCTGCGGCGCCGGGGAACAGGTTCTGCGTCAATCTGCTTTCTGAGGGCATCTGCGGTGGTACCAATAACCAGCGTACACCCGCAACCGCTGCGAAAAACCGCTTTTCTGTCAACCACACCGGCCAGGCTTACCGTCACTTGCTGCGCTTCGGTATCCACGCGTGTGCGCAGCAAGCGGTTGAAAAATATCATCGGTGCGATGTCATCTCGCAGAATTTTTTCCGGGCTGCGCCCGGAAATAAAGACACCGGAACAAAGATATTTGCCTGCATAGCCGAGAAATGTGGGTACAGCCCGATGAAAATACCAAGCGGAAACGATGGTGAACAGAACCAGGCCGATGGAAAGGAAGAGATAAAGTTTCTTGAATCTGCGACGCATTCGATACCCCATAGACGGGTTAGCTTCAATTCGGCAAATATTTTACATATATCTGCTGGCTACGCAAGCGTGTTCACAATGACGTTTCGCTTATTTTCCAGTCTTGGGAATCAGATCATCATTTAAAAGGGGTACAGCACAGGCGGACGATATTAAGCATACGATTTGAATTTACTACGGCCACCAGAATCTCAGTCAGTGAATCAGGTTCACACCTTTCTGGGTAAGTTTGAGGTTTGGTGCAGATCCCTGGACTTTTTCCACCAGTCCGCTGGAAACCAGTTCTTTAACCGCTTTTTTATAAATTCTTTTCTCCTGATTGTCGAGGCGATCAACATAATCCGCCTCCAGCCAATGCGGTGGCAGCATATCTTTCTCGCTGCCGATCGCTCGAAACTTATCAAGAATCTCCCTTTTGATCGTTTTTTTGTCTTTGTACATCATATCCTCCAGTACGCAACAGTCCTTTATTGGAAAATGATGCTAAATCATAATTAAGAGACTTCGCAGATCAATAGGTTACAGCACCGATGAATATGTTTGCAGGAACCGATAGTCCATTGGATCGATTTCGTTGCTGGATATTTCGACTGCCGGTGTTATACGATCGGCTTCAAGCAGGCTTGGATTTGAGGCAGTTTGTCCGGCGAGGTGACCAGCAGGTGTCCTTCGATTCGCTGACCATCCAGAAAATCGTCGATATAAAATTCACTGCCGTCACGCTTGCAGATCTTTCCGCCGGCGGCTTCAATGATCACGCGGGCCGCCGCCAGGTCCTGAAAAGATTCGTTGGCAACGATCGCCGCATCGGCCCGTCCCATGGCCACGTAGCAAATATGCGCGGAAGTACACCCTAGCGCCCGAACTTTGCCGGGAAAATTAGAATTGAAATGATGGTGGAATCGCGAATAGGTCAGCAGAAGGCTTTCATCGCTGATTGGATCCATATTGGATATCCGGATCGGTCGGTTGCCCCACAAGGCTTTACCGTCGGCCTGGGCATGGAACAGGTCGCCGGTGGCAGGCATGTAAAATACGCCGAAAATAGGCCAAAAATTTTCTATCAGCGCCAATGACATACCCCAAATCGGGATACCGGCCTGAAAGTTGGCCACCCCATCCAGTGGATCGAATATCCACAGATACCGTTGCCCCTCGTGGGTATAATTCGTGTTTTCAAAGTTGTCTTTAAATAGATGATGGTCCGGAAACCGGGCTTGAAGTTGGCTTAGAAAAAAATCCGACAGACGCAGTTCAGCCTGGGTGACCAGTTCTTCGTCAAACTTTATTTGAGGCTCCCCCTTGCCGTAAAAAGCCAGGGCTTTCTCACCAACCTGATGAATGATATCCATTGCAAATCCGGTCAACTCTTCGATGTCATGACTTTTCGCTGATGTCATTAAACCTCCTTTAATGGATTTGATAACGATAAAAGGATCAAGAAAATTTTACAGCTCGTACGGCGTCAAACTTTCAAAGCCGTTTTCTGTTACGAGAATGGTTTGTTCGAATTGGGCGGAAAGTGATCCATCCCGGGTAACCGCCGTCCATTCATCTTCCAGAATTTTTAAATGACGCTCTCCCAGGTTGATCATCGGTTCAATGGTAAATACCATACCAGGCACCAGTTCGATCCCTTGACCTTTCCGGCCAAAGTGCGGGACTTGCGGTGGTTCATGAAATTCGAACCCGACACCGTGTCCGACAAATTCTCTGACAACCGAACATCCCCGGGCTTCAGCATATTGTTGGATGGCACGGCCGATATCTCCAACCGTGTTACCGGGCCGAACCTGCGCCATCGCCAATTTGAGACATTGCCGGGTCACAGCCACGATCTTGCGCGCATCCGCATCCGGCGCCCCGACAAAAAAAGTTTTGTTGGCATCGGCGAAATACCCGTTGAGGATGGAGGTGATGTCGACGTTGACGATATCGCCGCTATTCAGGACGCGTTCTCCGGGTATGCCGTGACAGATAACCTCATTGGCGGAAACACAGACACTCTTGGGAAAACCGCGATATTTCAACGGAGCCGGAGTGGCCCCGTTTTTAATGGTAAATTCATGCACCAGCGTGTTGATCTCATCCGTTTTTATCCCGGGGCGTATGGCGGCTTGCACCAGATCCAGAGTTTTCAGGACAAGCTGCCCGGCTTCGCGGATTCCTTCAATGTCCTTTTTCTGTTTTAGACGAATATTGTATTTCTTGGCGTAGGCCAGCTTCATATCCAGCACCGCTGATCTTTTTTTCCCCAGACAACATTTTTTATACTTTCTGCCGCTGCCACAGGGGCAGGGTTCATTCCGTCCGACTTTCACTTTTACACCTTAATTGAACATCGCATTGCTCGTCAATTCAAAATTCCACCGTCAACACCGCTTGACATCCGGCCAGTGGATATATGATGTGACATCAAAGAAATCAAGGCAAATTATTTGAGTTTTCCGGCTATTGACACCCACCCCTCTTGAGTCGGATCCTCCAGGATTTCGAACCGATTTTGCTGCATGGCGCGAAAGACCTCATCCCTCTTAGCCTCGATAACACCGGAGCAGATAAAAATGCCATCCGGTTTCAATACCCGCTCCAGGCCGGGCAACAGCTCCAGAATCACATCCGCAAGGATGTTGGCCGCAACGATATCAAATCGTCCTTCGACACCATCCGTCAGATTGCCGCATATCAGGTGATAACGCTCCGGCTCAATCCGGTTGCGCTGCAGGTTTTGTGCGGCAATGGCAACTGCGGTTACATCGTTATCCACCCCCCATATCTTCTGGGCACCCAACTTAGCGGCAGCAATTGCCAGGATACCGGAGCCGACACCGACATCCAGAAACGAATCGCCTGCTTGCAGGTAGGTATCGATTAAGGAAAGGCTCAAAACCGTCGTCGGGTGACTTCCGGTACCAAACGCCATTCCGGGATCGATATTAATAACGATGTCCATTGGTTCGGGAACAAAGTCTTCCCAGCTGGGCTTGACCACTATTCTGGAACAAACTCTTACCGGTTTAAAAAAGGCTTTCCAAGACTGGGCCCAGTCTTCTTCATCGATCTCACGCATAGCCAGCTGGATAACGATGCCGTGCGAGCCGTCTAATCGGCCCAGTTGTGCGTTCAAATGCTCGCATCGGTCGCGGGATTTTTGGCTCAACGGTAAAAAACCGATCACCGCAGGCTCCCGCGGACGGCTGACAGGACCGGCGCCCCATCCCTCGGGCGGCTGAAGATCGGGATCTTCGATGAGCACACCCCGAAAACCCGATTCGTAGAAAAGGTTCGAAATGACCTCAACGGCTAAATCAGGATTTTCAAATTCAAATAAAACCTTTGCTTCGATCCATTTCATGGTTTTCAATGTCCATCGGGCAAGCGGGAACTGCCACTAAAGGTTTGCAGGCCAACGGCCGATAATCATACGAGTGCTCATCTTTATTTTAAGGCTCCGGCCTGTCTTTGCAATGTCACTTCATTGACACTGCAGCGAATATCATTATCAGTGAAAAAGTAAACATATTGCGTACAACCGATTTAGTCAAACGGCATCAAGCATGGTCAACGATGCAAATATTTTAGATCACTGTTGCCGGGTGGCTGCATGACGATCGCGGACATGAGAATAAAATCGGTTTCGGCATGCGAGGGTTTAATTTGTCTGTCCTGGGCCGGGCATCGGTTTCAGACGATCCTATCAATCTGTTTCTTGAGTGGCCCACAATGAAAAAATGAATGATAACAGACAATTATACAACAGCCGCATTACCAAAAACTATATCAATTATTTGGCGATTTATTATCCCTCTATAGATATAGGCCCGCTGATTGAATACGCGGGGATGACCCGCTATGAGGTTGAAGATCCAGCCCACTGGTTCACCCAGCAGCAGGTTGACCGGTTCCATAAAATCCTGGTCAAAGAATCGGGAGACCCTGACATTTCCAGAGAAGTCGGGCGCTATATTACATCGTCCAAAGGGATGGGCGCAATCAGGCAGTATACCTTAAGTTTTTTAAGTCCGGCGTTTACGTTTTTAGCTGCAGGAAAGTTTGTTAGTCAATTCAGCAGGAGTGCGGTTATCACCACCAGAAAGCTGAGGTCAGCCCTTGTCGAAATTATCGTCACCCCGAAGCCGGGCGTCCGGGAAAAGCGTTATCAGTGTGAAAATCGCATCGGTGCTTTTGAGTCCCTGGGAAAATTCTACACCGGCAAGTATGCTCGCGTCGAACACCCTGAATGCTACCAGCAGGGTCACCAGAGATGCCGGTACGTTATTAGCTGGGACAAGCTGCCGTCCCGCCGGTGGAAGCTGGTCAGTAATTATGCCACAATATTTATCCTCACCCTTTTTCCAGTTTTATTTTTTTACCTGCCCCTGACCCCCTGGACGATCGGAGTGCTTTCCGCCCTGCTTGGTGCGGCCTGCCTTTCGATGACATCCTTGCGGCTTAGGAAAAACGAGCTGATCAACACCATAACGCACCAGAGAGATACCGCACGGGATCATTTAAATCAGCTCAGCACCAGTTACAATAACGCCCTGCTAATGCACGATATCGGCCAGGTGACCGCCTCGGTGGTTGAACGTGACGATTTGATTGCAGCCGTTGTGCGGGCTATGGCCAAGCGTTTCGAATTTGACCGCGGTGTTATCCTGCTGGCCGATGAGAACAAGTCCAGCCTGGTTTACGCCAGCGGTTACGGCTACAATCGCGATCAAAAGCAAATGCTGCGGGAAACCGCATTTCACCTGGATCGGCCGATATCAAAAGGTTTTTTTGTGCGCGCTTTTAGGGACCAGAAGCCGATTTTAATTGACGATGTGACGTCCGACCGCAAGCAGCTGTCGGAGCGAAGTCGCCGACTGGCAGAAAAGATGGAAGTAAAATCTCTCATTTGTGTGCCCATTGTTTACGAAAAAGAGTCTCTGGGAATACTGGCGGTCGACAACCTGAACTCCAAGCGGCCCCTCACGCAAAGCGACATGAATCTTCTGACGGGGATTGCCTCCCAGACCGCAGTCAGCATCATTAACGCCAGATCTTTTAAAAAACTGAAAGAAAGCGAAGAAAAATACCGCAATATTCTCGAAAGCATAGAAGACGGATATTTCGAAGTCGATACTGCCGGCAATTTCACCTTTTTCAACGAAGCCACCTGTAAAATGCTCGGTTACCCCAAAGAAGAGCTGATGGGTATGAACAACCGGCAGTACATGAATGCGGAAACGGCCCGCAATATATACCGCGCATTCAATGCGCTTTACCGGACCGGCAACGTCGCCAGGATCCTCGACTCGAAAATGATCCGCAAAGACGGCTCCGAGTGTTTTATTCAAATGGTGGTTTCGCCGATCCATAATGAAAAAGGGAAGACAGTCGGGTTTCGTGGTATCGCCCGGGATATCACGGAAAGAATTCGTACCGATAAAGAAAAGAAACAACTGGAAGCCCGCCTGCAGCAGGCCGAAAAAATGGAAGCCATCGGTACTCTGGCCGGCGGTGTGGCCCATGATTTAAACAATGTCTTGTCCGGCCTGATCAATTACCCCGAACTGCTGCTAATGGATCTGTCGCAGGACAGCCCCCTGATAAAACCCATAAAGATGATTCAAAAGGCCGGCGAAAGGGCCACGGCGATTGTTCAGGATCTGCTGACGCTGGCCCGGCGCGGGGTGGCCGTTTCGGAGGTCATCCACCTGAACCAGATCATTGTCGACTCATTGGCGAGTCCCGAACATGAAAAAATCAAGACCTTGTTTCCCGAAATCAAAATAGATTTGGAACTGGACGAGAACCTGATGAACATGATGGGCTCACCCGTTCATCTGTCCAAATCCCTGATGAATATCATCACCAATGCTGCTGAGGCGATGCCCGATGGCGGTAAAATCACGATCAAAACCCAAAACCAGTATCTGGACCGGCCGGTCAGGGGCTACGATGATATCAAGGAAGGCGAATACATCGTACTTTCGGTGGTGGACACCGGCGTCGGCATATCGGCCGAGGATATCAAGCGGATATTTGAACCTTTTTATACCAAAAAGGTAATGGGCCGCAGTGGATCGGGACTGGGGATGGCGGTCGTTTGGGGAACAGTCAAAGACCATAAAGGCTACATCGATGTCGAAAGCCGCGAGGGCAGCGGTTCAACATTCAGGCTCTATTTTCCGGTGACACGCGAGCAGCTGGTCTTTGAATACGAAGAATGTTCCATTGACCAGTATATCGGTCACGGCGAGTCGATTTTGATCGTTGACGACGTTGACGAGCAACGCGAAATTGCAGCTGAGATACTGAAAAAACTCGAATATTCGGTCGCTTGTGTTCCCAGCGGAGAAGCGGCGGTTCAGTACCTGAAATCACACTCTGTGGATCTGGTTGTCCTGGACATGATTATGGATCCGGGCATCGACGGTCTTGAAACATACAAGCAAATCCTGGCCATCAACCCCGATCAGAAGGCAATTATTGCCAGCGGTTACTCTGAAACCGACCTTGTTAAAGAAGCGCAGCAGTTGGGGGCAGGCCCCTATCTAAAAAAACCCTACACGACCAGGGAAATCGGACTCGCTGTGTATTCCGAACTGGAAGGTACCAAGAATTAAAATTTCTCCTTGGGTGGATTAAAATAGCCATGGCGCAGCCGTGGGAACATACGCCGTATCTTGCCAAATACACGCCGTATACCCAGTGGTTTACTGCCGGGTGCCGCCGCTGCCATCTTTTGCCAGTATCGAACCGGGTCAAAATTCAGATTCCGCCATTGTATCATATGGATCGGATGTTGTTGGATAAACCTGACCAGGGCGTTAAATTCCTCCGGGGCGTCGGTAAACCCGGGGGAGTTCAGATAATTAATCGAGACGAATTTGTCGCGCCGCAAGGCAGCATCAATGCCCTGAGCGACATCGGCAAAACCATATCCCCTGGGTCGAAAATAGGCGTTGTAGCAGCTTTCTCTGACGCTGTTCAGGCTCACCCGCATGCTGTCCAAGCCGGCATCGAACAATTTATCCAGCAGTTCGGGGCGGCTGCCGTTCGTATTCAAATGAATCGTGCCGCAATCGGTCGCGTCACGGATCATACGAATGGCCGGCTCGATGACGTCGACCGCCAGCAGGGGGTCCCCCTCGCAACCTTGGCCGAAACTGACCACGCTTTTTTTCACCTTTTTTATATGGGCCAGAGCGACCTGGGCGATTTCTTGCGGCGTCGGCTCAAATCCTATCCGATCCTGGCTGTGGGGAATACCGCCTTTATGCTGCAGCGAAATACACCCCAAGCAGCGGGCATTGCAGTGTTGGGATGTCGGCAGCGGCGCTTCATAGCGGCCCAGAAAGAAGTTTTTTCCCGCCGGACACCCGTAGGTCTGGGCACACTTTTCCAGATGTTGACGCAAGCGATTGTCAGGCATCAACCGGCGCTTTTCGCGAACGCCGGCCACGATGTCCTGCTGTTTCATAAGCCGCAGGTCCTGTCTTCTTTCACGGTCGACCTGAAATGCGGCGACTCTGAACTTGCCTCGATACCATCCGACCGCACCGTAAGCAAACAACGGAAGGCAGCCGGCATGCGGCCTCTCTGTCAAAGCACTGATACGGGTAACGACATATCCGGGCGAAATAAAAGCCGCCACCGGATAAATCGGCTCGCCCGGGCTAAACGGATTTTCGTCCAGCATTTCGATACGATGCGTCTGCAGATTGCAAAGAACCGGTCGCCTTTGCGGCAGTAACATCAGTTCACTACCATAGGGTAAATTCAAGGTGTTATCGGTTGCCAGTACTCTCTGATCGACGTCGGCCATGCCCACGGCGGCATAGCCGTCGAGTTCGAATATCTCACCGCGCTGGTTGGCAACCAATGCGGTGAGAAGCTGAGCGGATTTTTTCACGGGTTGATCCATTATCAATTTCTCTTGACCTGGATGAATGTTTCATATAGGTATGCAGCGATTTTACACCTTTATATCGGATTAATCTAGAATATCCACAATACGGATACCTTATCAATAAAAAATGAGTTATGTAATAGGCTGGCAGCCACCCAGACTCATCGGGGGTGGCTTTTTTATTGATGGAGGATTTAACAGTGGCATCTCTGTTGGTCATCGATAACTATGATTCGTTCACTTTCAACCTGGTGCAGATGTTTATGCAATATGCGCTCGAAATCAGGGTTTTTCGCAGCGACACGATTACAATCGACGACGTCCGCAGTTTAAAGCCGGACTATATTCTTATCAGCCCCGGTCCCAAAGATCCGGCCCATGCCGGCCAATCCATCCCGATTATCGACAGATTTTGCCGCCGCATACCGATCCTGGGTGTCTGTCTCGGGCTGCAGTGTATCAATGAGGTCTTCGGTGGCCGTACGGTGCAAGCCCCGATGCCGATGCACGGCAAGACCAGTGTCATCCGGCATGACCGTGAGGGAATCTTCCAAACCGTTCCTTCTCCTTTCACCGCTGCCCGTTATCATTCTTTGATGGTTAACCTTGGCAGCCGTGAACTAACAGTGACGGCCCGCAGCGAAGATGACGTGGTGATGGGCATGTCGCACCCGGAGTATCCCCTGCACGGTGTTCAGTTTCATCCGGAAAGCTTTCTGTCCGAGCACGGATTCGCCCTTATCGAAAACTTCCTAAATCTCGGACCGTTGTCCATTAATTGATAAAATGTTTACGGATTCAAGGATATGCGGCATCCGGTGCGGGGTGCTGCATTCCACGACGATAAAAAATGAACCTGTTTGATACATTGCTCGAAAAAATAACCGTCGAAGACGTCTATTCAGAAACGCTCGACTTGGATGAGCCGTTTTTGGAATGGGCGAGCCGGTTCGCAGCCCTGCCCGGCACGATCCTGTTGATGAGCGGCGGCAACCTGGATTGCGCGCGCTTCCACATTCTCGGCGCAAAACCCTGGATCACCCTTTCAGGTCAGCGCCGGAGGTTATGCGTGACGACTGAACATCAGACATTCCGCTGGCAAGGCGACCCGCTGGAAGCCCTGGACCGCCTGCTGCGAAATTGGCGTCTGAAAAACGCGAAATTGCCGCCGCCCATTGCGGCCGGTATACTCGGATATCTGGCGTATGATTTAAAAGACACCTTGGAAAACATGCCGAAAACGGTCATCGATGATTTGGGCCTGCCGGATATCTATTTTAATGCACCTACCATTCTGGTCGTTCATGATAAACAAGACGGAATCACTCGGTTGAATATTCCAGTGCGCAAACATGCCGGCAATACGTTATTGAACCAGGATTTATCCCAGGCCAAATCCATTATTGCCGCCGGCGCACCGCCAGCAAGCGAATATTATGGAAACTCAGGTGGATTCCGGTCCAATTTCACCCGTGCGGACTATCTCGCAGCCGTAAAAAAGATAAAACGCTACATTCGCACCGGCCATGTGTATCAGGTCAATATGTCCCAGCGCTTTGAATCGGATTTTAGCGGCGATCCTTTCACGTTGTTCAAAACTTTGTATCGGCGCAATCCGGCACCATTTTTCGCATACATCCAGGCCGCCGATCATCAGATTATTTCCACGTCGCCCGAACGCTTCATCAAGCAAACCGGCAATCAGGTCGAAACGCGTCCAATTAAAGGAACCCGGCCGCGGGGCAGGACGCAGGCTGAGGATCGCAGGCTCAGGCGCGATCTGCAAGAAAGCAAAAAAGACGACGCTGAGCTTTCAATGATTGTCGATCTGCTGCGCAACGATCTGGGAAAAGCCTGTGTCGGCGGCTCTGTCCGGGTTGCGCGGCACAAACGGCTGGAAGCCTATCAGAATGTGTACCATCTGGTATCGATCGTAAAGGGCACTCTGGCCGCGGAACAAAACGCAATAGATCTTATGCGGGCCGCATTTCCCGGTGGATCGATAACCGGCTGCCCCAAAATCAGAGCCATGGAAATCATCGACGAACTGGAATCGCACCGACGCCACATATACACAGGATCCATCGGTTACATCAGTTTTCATGATACGATGGATTTATCGATCGCCATCCGGACGGCCACCGTGTGCAGCGGCCATATATATTTTTCGGTCGGCGGCGGCATTGTCTACGACTCGGACCCGGATGATGAATTTGAAGAGACCCTGCACAAGGGTCAGACCTTGATGACGGCTTTCAGCGGACAAGCCCCTAGAATATCCCCCGAATCTTATGTCTGGCTCAACGGATCCATAAAACCGCAAAACGATGCCGGCTTGCCAGTGTCCGATCCAGGGGTGCTTTACGGTTACGGATTTTTTGAAACCCTGCGGGTGAAGAAAGGTGTCCCGCAGCTGCTGGATAAACATCTGGACCGCTTCAACCACACCTGGCACTGCCTGTTTGGGGACCAAACACCGGAATTAAGCTGGGATGTGGTCATACGGCAGATAATCGAGGCCAACCGGCTTGAAAACAGTACGGCTGCAGTGAAAATCGTCGCGACAATGGGCAGGCAAAACCAGCCCCCATATAAACACAGCCTTCTGGTAATGGCCCGACCCTACCGCCACCGCCTGAAAGCTTTAAAAACAAACGGCCTGCATTTGGCCGTCTACCCTGAGCCGCGGCAATCGCCGTTGGCTGATCATAAAACGTTAAACTACCTGTATTATCTACTAGCCGGCAATTGGGCCAGTGAGCGAAAGGCAGATGAAGCCCTTATTTTGAATCCGGACGGCTCGGTTTCCGAAACGAACACGGCCAACCTTTTGATAATAAAAAATAACACCGCCATAGTGCCACAATCTGTACATGTTCTGCCGGGTATCATGCAAGATGTCGTCTGCAAACTGCTGTCTGAATGGGGATACGCCACCCAACGCAAACGCCTGCGGCTTGAAGCGCTCTATGCCGCCGAGGAAGTGATTCTCACGAATTCTTTAATCGGTGCCGCAGCGGTGCTGACCATCGACGGCAACCGGTTATTGCCGCCATCAAACCTCTGTTCAAAGATCAACCAGGTTGTTCTTTAAACAGTCGAATTTCGTGAGGGATCGAAGAGTCTTTTAATCCATTGCCGCTGCTTCAACCTTCTTGCAGATGGCGCACCAAGTGCCCGAGTTCGGGAAATATAAGCTTGCGGCAGGCCAGCTGGCAAGCTTTCAGGCTGCCGGGTATACAGAAAACAACCGTATCTTGAAGGACACCGGCCGTCGATCGGGACAGCAGGGCTGCAGATCCGATCTGTTCATAACTGAGCTGAGCAAATAAAGGCCCGAACGCCGCCAGCACTTTAGAAAACAGCGGCCCCAAAGCTTCGATGGTCAGATCTTTTGGGCTGATACCCGTACCGCCGGTGACCAGCAATACTCGGGGCGATTTTTTACGGATCACGGACTGAACCGTTTCGACAATTGCCGTACTGTCGTCCGGAACGACCTGGTGAAAAACCACGGTGTGCCCGTCTTCAATGGCATGCTCCCGGATCCAGTGGCCGCTTTGATCATCCTCGAGACTGCGGGTGCTGGACACGGTCACAATTCCAACTGTCACCGACCGGGGTGCCGTCTTTTTATGTTCTTCTGTACTCATTTTTGTGGCCCAAACTGTCCATGCTCCAAAATAACATTGACCGCCAACTGTCTGCGGTCCAACGTGTATTAATTTTGATTGCCATATCGTGCGGATAACGGTATTCTATATCACGATTTTTATCTATTTCAAGACGATAATCAGGGTCCTTTAGCATTGTGACGGCCGCATAAAAAATCTAAGTCTGCTGAAAATGAAATTTCCCTGTACCGGTGTCATTCTCGCCGGTGGCATGAATACCCGCTTTTCCGGCCAAGATAAAGCCTTTATCCCGGTCGGCGGAAAGCCCATCGTCGAACGATTGGGCGGTATTTTTCACGAATTGTTTGAAGAGATCATTCTGGTTACCAATACGCCGCAAAAATATCTCGCATGGAATTTCCACATTGTAACCGATTTATTTACCTTTCGCAGTTCATTGACAGGTATCCATGCCGGTCTTTTTCACGCAACCAGACCATATGCATTCTTTGCAGCATGTGACACACCTTTCCTGAAAAAAGAAATGGTGCAAACCATCGTTGACGCGACAGACGCCGGCGTCGATATCGTCATACCTGAAACGTCGGCCGGTGTGGAACCACTGTGCGCGGTTTATGCCACACGCTGTCTGAAAACCATAGAAATGAACCTCGCTCGCCGTAAACTAAAGATTCAGATGCTGTTTAAAAAGGTTCGTGTAAAAAAAATCCCGGAAACCATTTTACGCGATATCGATCGGGACCTGATTTCTTTTTTTAATATTAATACCCCTGAAGATCTGGCCCGGGCCGAAGCATTGTCGGTGGATCAAACTCATGCGGGAACATGATGTCTGTTAACGTGGTTAAATCTGCATTATGGTTATAATACACAATAATAAATATCCGGAAAGGATATCCCAATCATGGCGACATTTACTCATATCGATGCTCAAGGCCGCGTCCGGATGGTCGACGTAACGAGCAAGAAAGCCACCTTGCGCACGGCAAACGCCCAGGGCGTCGTCATCATGCAGCCGGGTACGCTGAAGAAAATCCTGGATCAGACTGTGAAAAAAGGCAATGTGCTGGAAACTGCACGCATCGCCGGCATTATGGCGGCCAAAAAGACGTCCGACCTGATACCGATGTGCCACCCGTTGAGCTTGACCCACATCAACGTTGATTTTTTTCCGAGAACGGATACGAATGCCATCCGCATCGAAGCGACCGTGCGCCTGATCGGTCAAACCGGCGTTGAAATGGAAGCTTTAACGGCCGTCACTGTCGCGGCATTGACAGTATACGATATGTGCAAATCCTATGATCGCGCCATAAAGATTGCCGATATCTATCTGCTTGAAAAATCGGGCGGCAAAAGCGGTCCCTACATACGGCGGTCTGGATAAGGGCTGCCCGCAGCGCGGTTGAACATCGTATCAAAGATTCGCAAATCCGACAGTAAGTAAAGAATCCGAGCCCGGAGGACCAGGATTTCTATGCTTGATTATGATGCTGCCATAAATACTGACGAAAATAACTTCTCACCATTGGGAGGAATCGAATCACCATGAAAAATAGTGCTTATAGAAAGATTTCATTCTTTCTGTTGTTAACGATCGCCCCGGTCATCATGGTCGCTGCATGTACGATATCCAAAGAAAGCGCTCTGTACGAAATTCATTCGTTCCGCTACCCCCGTTTTGAAGATGATTTGCGATATGACGGTTTGGAGCAAAGCATCCGCCTGAGCATTGCCTACCTGCAGCGCGTGCCGCCGGACAAACAATTCGCCTTCGGCAAAGACACCTATGGTGCCGACCACATGATCCGGTCGCTGGAAAAATTCCTGGCGTTCATACAGACCAATCCGTCGCAGAAGGCGTTGCGTAAATTCATTCAAACGAACTATCGGGTCTATCGGTCCGTCGGCAGCGGATGGTCAAAAAAAGTTTTATACACAGGCTATTTCGAGCCTTCTTACGAGGGTACAATGGAAAAAAGTACCGATTACCCCATCCCCGTGCTGGGGCGTCCTAGCGATCTCATAAGAATCGACCTGTCTTCGTTTTCGAAAAGATATGCAGGCGAATCGATTACCGGTCGCATATCGGGCCATACCGTTGTTCCCTATTATGACCGCCGGCAAATCGAAGAAGGCGGCGTGCTTGATGGCAACGCTCCGGTTCTTGCTTGGCTGAAAGATCCGGTCGACCTGTTTTTTCTTCAGATCCAGGGATCCGGCAGGATTTATCTGGACAACGGTGCCATGTTGAACGTGCACTACGATGGATCCAACGGGCGTCCTTATCGCAGTATCGGCGAGCTGCTGATTGAAGAAGGAAAAATTCCAAAATCCGAGATGTCGATGCAGCGCATTCGATCCTATATTGAAAACCATCCGGATGAGACGGCAAAAATATTATTCTATAATCCGAGTTACGTATTTTTTAAGCTCGAAGAAGAAGGGCCCCTAGGCTTTCTGGAAGTCAAGCTGACGCCGGGCCGATCGCTTGCCCTGGACCGAAGGTTGTTTCCCCTGCCCGCGCTTGCTTTTATTGAAACCCAAAAGCCGCTGGTCGACGGATCCGGCCAGATAACCGAATGGGTAGAGTTTAGCCGCTTTGTTCTCAGCCAGGATACCGGTGGAGCGATTCGGGGGCCGGCGCGCGCGGATGTGTTCTGGGGCAACGGTACTTACGCCGAAATTGCGGCCGGGCACATGCAGCATAAGGGGAAACTGTTCTTATTGGTACTCAAACCGAATAAAGATACGCTTCGATGAAAAACAATCCGATGGGGGGTGTTGACAAAACGAATTACCAAATGATTCTGATTTTTTCGATTGCCTCGGCGATTTTCAGCCGCAAAAATCCCAGGGATACCTCGTTTCCAAAAGTGGTGATCAGAAGCAATTCCTCGTTAATCTTGCTGAAGTGAAGGTTTTCATCCTGTCCTTTGTGAAATAGCAAAGAAAACTCATCTTCGCCCACAATTTTCGCCATGGCATTGACCGCTCCAAAATTGCCGGCTGCCAGGGCTGCCAGAGAGTATACATCATGATTGCAGTTCTCACCGCGACAGTTGGCAACAATATGGCCGGCCATATCGACCACCAATGCAATTATTACGCCGCTATCAACCAGATCTTCATTCAGAATCGCCTCAGTTTTATCGATCTGCTCCTGGTCAAAGGAGTGAATCATATACGCAAGCCCTCTCTCGTGCCGAACAGTTCAGAATATAATAAGATCAGCTCTGGTGAAATTAATCCTGCTGATTTTAACAAAATTGTCGTCTCTGATCAAGAAAATTCAATTTTCCAAAAATCGGATTTCTTTGTTTAGCTTGACACTTACGGTGAAACTCAGTACAAACATTTTCTTTTCGCAGTCAAACGATCCATTTGAAATAGGAAGATATCCACCCAAACCAGCAGGGAGATACACATGTTTGGTATCGGAATGCCGGAACTGATATTGATATTGGCCATCGCCCTTATTGTCATCGGACCCAAAAAACTCCCCGATCTTGCCAAATCACTGGGTCGTGCCATGCGGGAGTTCAAAAAGGCGACCAGTGAGTTAAAAGATTCAATGGAATTGGACCAAGAGATTCAGGATGTAAAAAGTGCTTTTAATGATGTCAGTGGTGAAGTTAAAGGATCCTTCCTTGAGAGCAATGGTGCGAACAGCGATGATGCCGACGAAGACACAAAGGTAAGAGATTTGAATCAATCTTACGATGAATGGAAGAGAGAGGCCAAACCGCCGGTCACACCGGAAAACGCGGAAGCATATGAAGATCAAGCGGACACCGCGCCTGAGGATGAAAACACAGAACCCGACAAGCACGCCGAAGCATCAGACAAAGAAGGATCTGCAGGAAATGCCTGAGAATGAGAAACTACCCTTCACAGCGCATCTCGATGAACTAAGAAAACGTTTGATCGTCTGTTTTATTGCCGTCGGTGTTGGTTTCGCCGCATCATACGGTTTTAAAGAATATCTGTTTCAAATTCTTGTCCGACCCTTGATGCAGGTCATGGAAACCGGTGATACATTGATTTTTACCGGCCTGCCCGAAGCCTTTTTTACTTATTTAAAAGTTTCCCTTTTATCGGGTTTGATGCTCGCCTCACCGGTCATCATCTACGAGTTCTGGATGTTCGTCTCGCCGGGACTTTATAATAAGGAACGACGCATCCTGCTTCCGATCATTTTTCTTTCCTCGCTTTTTTTTGTTGGCGGAGCGCTTTTTGGCTACTTCATCGTATTTCCATGGGGATTCAAATTTTTTCTCGGATTCGCAACCGAAACAATTCGCCCGCTGCCCTCGATGAAAGAGTACCTCGGCTTTTCGGCCAAACTGCTGCTGGCGTTCGGTTTCGTTTTTGAGCTGCCCCTGGTCTTGACCTTTCTGGCCAGGATCGGCGTGGTCTCGGTTGCGTTTTTAAAAAAACACAGAAAATACGCCCTGCTGTTATTCTTCGCCGGTGCCGCCATCCTGACCCCGCCGGATGTCGTCACCCAGGTCATGATGGCATTGCCGCTAATGTTGCTTTATGAAATCAGTATCCTCGGGGCGCGAATCTTCGGCCGGAAAAAAGAAGCGGCCGATGCCAAAATCGACGACGCGGTTAAATCTGAGCAATAGAACAGAATGTGTTCAATGCCGACAACAGCCTTTATTCCGGCAGCATATCGGCGTGAGGGATTCGGTTGATATTCCTTTAATTATTAACGGATTAGAAACCAGTGATCCCCCTTTGTCGCGAATCCCGAATCATCCAATGCAGGAAACCTCGGTTAAGCGTTGACAAATATGACCCGAATTGTTAATTATCAAACCCACAGAGGTCGAACTTACTACAGAGGAAAGGAGGTTGAAGGGGATATATGAAAAACAGGTCTATACTGTCGACGGTAGCACTAGCGGGAATCGCTACCCTGTTTCTTGCCGCAGGTATATACGCAGCAGCTGATGTGCCGGATGTTGTCGATCTAAATTCTCCCGAGTATGAGACGCACAAAAAAGGCATTGTCAAGTTTACCCACAAGAAACACGCCGAAGACTACGCCAAAAAATATCCGGAGTATTATAAAAACAGCTGTGGCGAGTGTCATCACGATGAAAACAACAAGCCGCTGAAGGATCTAAAAGTCGGTGACAATGTTCAGCGCTGCATCGAATGCCACAAAATACCGTCTGAAAGACCCAAAGGCAAGGGGGCGCCCAAGCTGAACAAGAAGCAGAAACTCGAATACCACGCCGAGGCTTTTCATTATAATTGCAGAGGCTGCCACAAGAAATACAACAAGAAGTACAAGTCCAAGAAGAAAGCACCGACGACTTGCACCAAGTGTCATCCTAAAAAAAAGAAAAAATAGCCGCAGCACGGCAATTAAAAAAAAGCAGGCAGCTCAGAATGGGCTGCCTGTATTTTTTTAGCAAATACCGACATGTCCGGTTATTGGCCGATCCGGTTAAGAACGATCCCGGCCCAACCTTTTTGTATCTCCTGCCAGCATGGCGTAAATCCGCTGGCCCCATACACCGAAATGATGTCCGCCAGTTCCCCCGCTTTTATCCCGGACAGGACGACCCTGCCTCTGCTATGCACTCGATTTGCCACGTGTGCACACATCTGCATGAGCGTCGGCGTTCGAAGATTGGCCGTAATTAAAAAGAATCGGTTTTGCTGGTCCACGCTTTCCAGTGGCTGATTCGATATCCGGATCTTTTTTTCCAAACCGTTTAGTTTTACATTTTCGATAGCTTCCGCCCTGGCACAGGCGTCGCGATCAATACCGATTCCCCGCTTGGCACCAAGCTTTACGGCGACAATTGCCAGGATCCCGGTACCGGTGCCGATGTCTGCAACCGTAGTTTCGTTGCGACTCCAGTTCGGTTTGTTATCCAACATTGCATACTCAATCCCCCTAAGGGCCAGGCGTGTGGTGGGGTGCTCTCCGGTGCCGAATGCAGCTCCGGATCGGATTCGGACAACAATTTCATGAATCGTAGGACGATACCGCAAATTCGGCGGCAGCAGAACAATCCTCCGGGAAACGTTCACCGGACGGTAAAAAGAGGCGGCCACAAAGCTGCAGCCGTATTCATTGACATAGATCAGCTCTCCCTCGCAAACCAGGGCATTGATTATGGCTCTGGCCTGCTTACTATTTAGATCATATTTCCGCGACAGGGTGCTCGCCAGCTGCTTGGGGGTAATTTTGTGCAAAGATTCGGCAACGAATGCACTGGCAAAAGTTTTTGCCTTCTGCATATCCTGCGGCCTCGGCATGTTTACATGATGCGGCATTTGGCTCGATTACATCGATCGGTGCGGCTGAAATTTAGCGCCGGAATACGAATAAGCTGAAAAGTTTGAAAGTGACAATAGTTAAGGATGATTGCCCGGAGGATTATCAGCTGAGAAAAATTACGCTATCCGGGCAGCAACGATTTCGCAGCAATTGCTGTAGATTGGCGGTAGGCGGCGGCATTGCGGACCAGCGCTTTGGCCCAGGCCGGTGCGCCCAAGGCATGCAGATGGGTATAGGTGGCCAGTACATTTTTATAACACGCCCCGTCGCGCTGATTGTGAATGCCGTTGCCGCGTTTCATTCTGAACACGAGATTTTCGACGCCGCCGCGCCATTCAAGTACCTTGGAGTAGTGAAATTCGTGGCCGCGGTATTGGCTGCCGATATCAAAATATGGATTCTCTTTCTCCACGTCGAAAATCGTATACCCGTGTCCCTGAGGTTTTTTTGAGAAACCATATACAATGGGCAACACTCCGGCCATGGGATATGACTTTTCCTTCAGGACCAATTTCTCACCCAGATACATGAGTCCCCCGCATTCGGCATAAATGGGCAGTCCGCCGTCTGCCAGCGTTTTCAGTGCTATCCTGAATTTTAAATTATCTGCCAGGGCCTCGGCATGGGTTTCCGGAAATCCGCCGCCGATATAGAGTGCATCCACGGCAGGAATCGAATCGGTTTCAAGCGGGCTGAAAAACTGGATTTGACCACCGGCGGCCACCAGGGCATCGATATTTTCAGGGTAGTAGAATTGAAATGCCGCATCTTTGATGATACCGATTCTCGGCTGCTTTTGAACGCCTGCAGCGGCTGGTGTTGATTGTTGCGCTAAAAGATTTTGACTATCCGCTGCAGGCTGAAGTGGCGACACACCACGCGCAATCTCAACCAGCGCCTCCAAATCAACACAACGATGCACAATCTCACCAATCGCATCGACAGCGTCCCGGGCCCATGCATGTTCGGGTGTCGGTACCAGCCCCATGTGGCGTTCAGGAAAGTTTTGTTTATTCAGTTTCGGTACTGCGCCAAGGACCGGAATATCGCAGTAAGCTTCAATACTCCGACGCAAAATATTCTCGTGCCGCGGCCCGGCCACACGGTTTAAGATCACGCCTTTGATTTTTACTTGGGGGTCGAACTGCTTACATCCGGATACCACAGCTGCCATGGTGCGTGTGGTTTTGGTGGCATCGATACACAGGATCACCGGTGCGTGCAGCAACTTGGCCAGTTCGGCCGTGCTGGTGCTGCCCGCCAGGTCGATACCGTCATATAGACCGCGGTTGCCCTCAATGATAGCGATGCTGTTTTGGGAGGAGCGAGACAGAAAGGACGCGAATACACGCCGGGGCGAAACCATGAAGGTATCCAGATTATAACACGGCCGGCCTGCAGCCAGGGCAAGCCAGCCTGCATCGATATAGTCCGGTCCTTTTTTAAACGGTGAGACCGCTTTTCCAAGAACACGTAAAGCTGCAATAATACCGATCGAAAGTATGGTCTTTCCCGAACCGCCCCTAAGGGCGGATATGATTAATCTGGGAAATTCCAAACCATCCTGTTGCATTGAATACGATGCACATAACTACCGAAAAGCGGTAGGATTGAAACACATCTGATTCAGGAAAAGGATTATTATTCTCCTTTTTCCGCGCCAGCCTGTTTGCCGGTTCCGGGCAGCCCATAAAGGGAAGTGCTGCCACTGGACCAGTATTCAAGTATGCCTTCCTGAACCATTTGATTGATATATTTTTTAGCCGCTCTCGGCTTTTCGCCGATGATCTTGGCCAGGTCATTGAAATAAAATTTCGATTTGACCTTCTGCTTTTTTTGTAATCCGTTTACAATTAGTTCTTTTGCCTCTTCGTAATCCATTTTAATCCCCTTTATAAAGAGAATACAGGGGCCACAATAGTTTGTTGTGGCCCCTGCCAAGTTTGAAATAGCCTGCCTAGAATTTGAACTGCGTGGTCTGGCGCCAGGTGAAGTAGGCCGGATCACGGAAGTCATCGATCAGGTGATGCGTAAATTCAAGTTCACATTTCTCAAAGAACCGTTCCCATCCGATACGTTCGGCCCATTCCCCGAGCCGCTCATATTTGCGGGCATCGGCGGCATAAGCTTCGACGATCTGCTTGATCACAGCCGTGGTCTGCGGCCAGCGCGGTGCCTCATTGGGCAGAAAGGCCACAACGACCTTGGAAAACTTGGGGGCGCTGATGCGGTTGGACACCTTCCCACCGGCCATAATAACAATCCCGTCACCTTCTTTATCGGACAGTGGCATGGCGGGACACATGGTGTAGCAGTTGCCGCAGAACATACAGCGCTCTTCTTTTACCGCCACACTCTTGACCTTTTGGCCTTCGAAATCAACCTTAGCCGGCTTGATGGCCGCCGTCGGACAGGCTGCAATGGCCAGCGGAACCTCGCACATTTTATCAAGGTACTCATGATCCAGCAGCGGCGGTTTGCGGTGATAACCCAAAATGGCGATATCCGAACAATGGACCGCGCCGCACATATTCAGGCAGCAGGCCAAAGATACCCGCAGATGGGCCGGCATTCTGTGATCTTTGAAATCATCAAACAGCACGTCCATGGTCGCCTTCACCGGCCCGGAAGCATCTGTGGCCGGGGTGTGGCAGTGAATCCAGCCCTGGGTGTGCACGATATTGGTGATTCCGGCACCGGTTCCGCCCACGGGGAATTTAAAGCTGCCCCCGGCAAATTTGCGGCTTTCAAGATCTTCGATGAGCGGTTTGATCTTGTCTTCGCTGTCCAACATAAACTCAATGTTGTTACGGGTGGTAAACCGCAAATAACCGTCGCAGTGTTTTTCAGCAATTTCGCAGATTTCGCGGATGTGGGTGGTGCTCATCAGGCGGGCACCGCCGGCTCTTACGGTGAAAACCTTGTCCCCGGATTCTGCAACGTGGTAGTAGACTCCGGGCTGAATGTATTCATGATACAACCATTTACCCTTGTTCTTGGCGATGACCGGAGGGTAAAATTCATCAAATTTACGCGGCCCGATATCGGAAATCCGGTCTTGCATCGGTTTGTCGGGATCGTAACCAGAAGATATAAATGCCATGATATTCCCCTCCTATCTCTGATGGTTTGCTCTATATTCGTTGATATCGCGCGTCCAGCCGCCTTCAACTTCTTCCTCTTTCCAGAAGATGTACGGGTTGGAACGCGGCTCCTGAACCATACGCGGATCCGGATCCAAACCGGTCACATCGAGCAGCTTCTGCAGGCCCTGGCGTTTCATCAGCTCGCCCAGTCGCTCACGGTTCTTGCCCTCTTCCATCCACCAATCCCAAATCGGTTCGATCACGTTTTCTTTGATTTCGGTGTACGGCGCTTCGGCCTTGATAAAGGGCACAATCAGCGTTCCCATCTGAGCGCCGTCGAGGATCGGTGCCTTTGCGCCGGCCAGGATGGACAGGCCGCGATCATCGCCGATTCTCAGGGCGCGCGGCATGACGTTGATGCAGTGCATACAACGGTTGCACTCCTTATCATTGATCATCAACTTGCCGTCGTCCATCCACATACATTCGGTGGGGCATAGATCGATCACTTCTTTCTGGATGTCGAAGGGACCCCAGTCGCGACCGCTGTGGGCACCGCCATTGGGCGGAAGTTCACCGCCGACATAGGCCTGTACCGCTTCCTGGTCGAGCTTGATATTGTCGCGCCAGGTGCCGATAAAGGCAAAGTCGGCCCGGGCAATGGAAGCCACACAGCAGTTGGGGCAGCCATCGAATTTAAACTTAAACTTATAGGGGAATGCCGGGCGATGAAGCTCGTCCTGATAATCCTGCGTTAAGTCGTAGCACAGGGCTTGGGTGTCATAGCAGGCATATTGACAGCGCGCCTGACCGACACAGTCGGAGGGGGTGCGCAGATTGGACCCGGAACCGCCCAGGTCCTGGTTCAGATTGTGGGTCATTTCATAGAAGATTTCTTCGAGCTGGGGTGTGGTGGTCCCCAGGAAAATAATATCCCCTGTTGAACCATGCATATTGGTAATACCGCTGCCGCGAAAATCCCACAGATCGCATAGCTGCCGCAGGAATTCAGCGGTGTAAAACTTACCGCCCGGCTGGGCAACGCGCATGGTGTGAAAATGGGCCACTCCGGGGAACTCTTCAGGTTGGTCGCAGTAGCGCCCGATGACGCCGCCGCCGTATCCGAAAACACCGACAATGCCGCCGTGTTTCCAGTGTGTCGTGCCGTCTTTGAAAGAAAGCTCCAGAAGACCCATTATGTCTTCAACAACATCCACGGGAATCTGAAACTCAACGCCTTCTTCGTTTTTAGCCCGTTTTTCGGCCTCCTGCTTCAGGTCCGACACGAAACTCGGCCACGGCCCAGATTCTAACTGGTCCAACAAAGGGGTTTCATGTTTTGCCATCTTTTTACCTCCATTTTTCTTAAAAATTAACCTTTGTACTGATGTAAAGCATTTACATGCCCGGACGGGCGATAATCTTCACCTCCTCTCACTTTTTTTCTGTCGGTTATACTTGTATTGTAAACTTTGGTTTTTCTGTTTTTAACACGCAAGGAGCAGGTATAAAATTATTATCTTTTCTTGTCAATAAAAATTGTGGTTTCACGCGGTTAAGCAACCATGAATCCAATCGAGCATTTCATCTCTAAGACAACTTGTGGTTTCGTTTAACGCAGACACTTTATATAGTATTCTTTTGTGAGAACCTTTGTGGCTAAAACACGTGAACGATGGCATTTTCTATCTCTGTGACGTGGCTATTTAGCTGATTTCGGATTAAATCCAGTTCAGGCATCTGCGGATGGAAGCGCCCGACAATTGCAGTTAACAAATCATGCAGGTCTGATTTTGACAGCGCTTTAATATACTCTCGCACATATTCGGCCAACGGTTCGGGTATAAGCTGGTGGCGGGTTTGCAAAGCCAGCCCGTCCAAAAAACCCAGCAGGGTGCCCTGTACGGCCTGGGTCCCGGCCCAGACGATTTGGCCGATGCCGTCTAACCTGTCAAGCCGCATCCGGATCGACATATTCAGCAAGAATAATAACAGGGTTTGAAAAACTGTCTCCGCGTTACTTTCTATGCCAGCAAACAGAGGTGCGTATTTTCTAACCGTTACCAGCTTGACATCAAATCCGCCGTTTTCAGGTTTGACCACGAAGTCACCGGCTGCGTTGTGCCAGGCAAAAATTTGTTCATAGGTTGTCGGGTTGTAATACGCGGTTAAGATCATGGCCACCTGTCGGTAGATAGATAAAGACGTATCTGCTGCAAGAGATATAGAACCTTTTGCCGGGTCCCAGATAACTATCTGATCGGACCTTGTACCAGGTTTTCGGGACAGATGAAACTCGTGGTAGCCTTCCAGCCACTGCCCCAAAAAGAGACTCAATTTGATTGGATTTTCCCCGACGGTAACTTCACCCCGGCAGTAAACAGCAGGCAGAAATGAATAAGGCAAGCAATCGTTTAGTGCTTTAATATTGTTATAATCGTTCTCGTTACAAGCTTTGCCGGCTTCTGATATCGCCACGTTCACAACAAACGCCAGGTGCCGACGGTCTAATCGCACTTGTACTCTGGCTGGATGATAGTACTCGCCGTGCTTTTCGAGGAATATGTCTATTTCCTGCAGGTTGCCGCAGTCCACATTACCAGGCGACCGGCGGTTGATGGCATCGATCAGCGGTCTGCAACTTTGATGGTCCAGAAATTTACGGACGGCGCAAAAATACTCACCGTAACTAACCGAAATATTCTCATTTTCCGCGGCAGTGCCGGTAACACTGGAACGACTCAGTGGAAGCGGCTTGCGCCATATTTCATCGTCTTTTGGGGTAGCGGGTTCATCAGGTGATAGAAAATATCGAAAGGTTGGTTTGTGGCGCATTGGTAATAAACATAAAAAGGCGGCCCGGACAGCTCGCTGTATTAATCCAGGCCGCGCTGCTTTCAAACATTATTTCATAAAAGGCGGAAGGTCGCGGCTGCAAATATGAACGGGCGGACAGCGTCCTTTATTTCGCCTGGGGTCGATGGGTGTTGCACTCTTTCAGAATTTCCGGTGCGACGTCATATCCCAGTTCAACGGCCTTATCACAGTGCTCTACCGCCAACGCGTATTCCCCCTTCTCAAGATAGGCGATGGCAATATTATTGTGGGCGGGTGCAAAATCCGGCTGTAAATCCAAAACCTTCTTGTTGGTTTCAATGCTGTCATCAACGCGATTTTTCATCAGGTAGGCATTGGCCAGTGTGGTCAAGGCCTGGATGAATCTGAAATTAAAATACGTCGCTCGCTCTAGTGCCTGAATGGCCTCATCGATATTGCCCCTCTGAAGCTCGACAAATCCGATATTGCCGTAACCTTCCGAAAAACCGGGGCGGGCTTTCACGGCACGCCGGTTCCAGTCCAGGCAACCATCCAGGTCGCCGCGCTGCAGGCAGATGCCCCCAAGCTGCACGTAAGCTTCCGCCAAACTGGGGCTGCAGTCGATCGCTTCGGCGAATTCTTTTTCAGCCTCGTCATACTTTTTCTGTCCGACCAGGGCAACACCCAGATTGTAATGCGACGTCCCGCATTCCGGGTTGGCATCGATCGCCGCTCGCTGTTTGGCAATATATTCTTCAGCATTTTTGGCTTGAACCATTTGATTCAGATAATCTCCTTTTCAATAAATTCCTGATCCGACCTTTTATTCAGTCGGGACAGGTGCAATCCACGCAAGTATTGGAAGCTGCTGCGCCAATTTCAATCTTGCCGGGCATGAATGGGTAATATGAGCACCGGCAGATGTCAAGGAAAATCGAAAGACAACCGGTAGGCCCCGTCCGCTTGACCGCATTCGCTCACAATCTTTTTGCTTGACATAAAATAGCCTTTTCATTACCGTTTTTGCAGATGCTATACTGCAATTCAGAATTACGCGAAAGGGGGACATCATGCTAACCGGATGTTATACCGCAATTACCACGCCGTTTAAGGGCGATGCCGTAGACTACGAAGGTCTCGATTCACTGGTTGATTTCCAGATTGAAAACGGTATTACCGGCATTCTGGCCGTCGGAACCACCGGGGAAAGCCCGGTGCTTTCCTGGGAAGAACATAAGCGGGTCGTCGATAATATCGCTAGAAAAACTAAAAACAAATGTGTCTGTATTGCCGGAGCAGGCAGCAACAACACGAAAAAAACCCTGGCGGCAGCCGTTCATGGCGTTGAGGCCGGTGCCGATGCACTGCTGCTGGTCGATCCCTATTACAACGGGCCAAGCTCACTGGAAATTCGCCGAGAATATGTTGCGCCGGTGGCAAAAGCCTTCCCGGACGTGCCGGTGATCCCCTATGTGATACCGGGTCGCACCGGCGCCCAACTGCTGCCTGAAGATCTTGCCCTATTATTTGAATCCTATCCAAATGTCGGCACGGTCAAAGAAGCGACCGGCGACCTTGAAAACATGCGACGCACCCGACAGTGCTGCGGTCCGGATTATTCCATCCTTTCCGGCGATGACGGTATAACCTTTGCGATGATGACGGATCCTGCCATTAAAGCAGCCGGGGTGATATCCGTGGCCTCCAACGTGGCACCGGGAGCCATCACACGCATGGTCGAACTGCTGGCGCACGGCGACCAATCCGCGGCCAAAGAACTGCTATCGGCCTTGGAACCTCTTTTCGATCTGGTCACCGTAAAAACCATGGAAAAAACTCCCTATGGGGAGGTGGTTTGCCGGGCGCGAAATCCGCTGGCTTACAAGGCCCTGATGTCAATTCTGGGAATGCCGTCCGGGGGATGCCGGCAACCGTTGGGCAAAATGTCGCGCAACGGCATCGAAACGGTGCTCGGAGCCGCCCGCAGCGTGCAGTCCAATAATCCGGAGATTTTTAAACCGATCGAAGAATTCTTTAATGTAAATATTGCCGAGCGGCTCGAAACCCCGGCCATTTGGGAAAAGCTCTGTTACAAAGAATATTAATCCCGGGCAGTGCTATATAAGAAAGGTAAAAAAGCCTGCTTCAAGCCCAATGGGCTGAAACAGGCTTTTTAAATAATTATGGACGCCACACTAAGCCCTTAATTACTTCATATCGACAATTTGTTGTCGATCTCAGAATTTTTCAAACACTATGCTAAAAAATGCCTAGATATTTTTCTGCCCCCTTCTTGCAGCTTCCCGCGGGTTGACTTTAAATTCGCCTTCCTTGAAAAGAAGCCACTTCAACCACTTGATTCCGAACTGCAGCAAGGCGATTTCGTCTTTCTGGATTTCTTCGCGGGTTTTTGAATCTACCTCATAAAGCTTTAAAAAAGAACTTTCGAAAACAAAGTCTCTGAATTTATCGATATTGTAACTTGCCATAAAAAACATTTGCTTGGTCTGATCGGTCAATTTCAAATTCGGCGGAAATGAACGCTTTCTTACCACCAAATCGGTCCATTGCGCGTTTATGTCATCATGAATATCGACACCCTGGTCTTGCCGCCATTCTTGGACCGTCCAAATCTGGTCCTCTTCAAAACCGAGGCAATGGGGCTCATTCACGAAAAAATAAAACCCGGAGTCATCGGCCCCTTCCTTGTGGCTTAAAGACGCAACGCCAAGCGGATAATAGCGACACGTGGACGGACGATCCTCGTAAACGATACAGCCTTCATCCCGGACGAAAGGACACGAACTGGGGCCATCATCCAAAAGCTTCAGGGTGACAATGGGCAGATCCGTTTTTTCAAGCAGTTGGGGTTCGGTATATATTGCCAGGAACTGATCGGACGGCAATTGCAGGCGATTTTTAAGCTTGATAATGTCATAGGGTGTCAGAACAATGTTTATCCCGCGGCAGCATTTGGTAAAACATTGAACGTTTTTATGACATTTAAATTTGAACCGGTTGTCCGGACCCAGCCGTACCGGTTCGATTTTGGCTTTATTATCTATATTCTCCATGGATTATAATAAATTTCCTTTCTTCGAAATCATCGTTTGACCCGCTCTAAATATCCGAGCCATGTGTTCATGTCAACAGTTGGTCAGGCCATTAAATTAATTCTTGATTTAAACCATTAATATACTATATCGCTTGAAATCATTCTTGCTTACGATCAAAGGTTTGCATAGGTGTTTGAATCAAGGAGGAAAACGATGGAAATACAAATTAAGACAGCGGAACAATTGAAATCCAAACCGGACGACGACAGTCTCGGCTTTGGTTCCATTTTTACGGATCATATGTTCAACATGGATTATGATTCCGAAAAGGGGTGGCATAACCCGCGTATTGAGCCTTATGCCTCATTGATCATGGATCCGGCCACCATGATGCTGCACTACGGGCAAGGGGTTTTTGAAGGGCTGAAGGCCTACCGAACCGCTGAGGGCAATGTACAACTCTTCCGCCCGAGGGATAATATAAAGCGGCTGAATCGATCCGCCCGTCGCCTGTGCATACCAGAAGTGGAAGAAGATTTTTTGCTCCACGCGCTTAAGGAGCTGATAACTATAGAAAAAGACTGGGTTCCCAGCGCTCCGGAAACGTCTCTTTATATTCGGCCCACGATCATTGCCACCGATCCGTTTCTGGGCGTCCGCGCATCCAACTCTTACCGGTTGTTCATCATATTATCCCCGGTCGGTGCATATTATGCCGAGGGATTCAATCCGATAAAAATCCTGGTGGCGAAAGACTACGTGCGGGCCGTGCGCGGGGGGGTAGGCGAAACCAAGACTCCCGGCAATTATGCCGCCAGTTTACTGGCCGGAGAGGAGGCGCACAAGGCGGGCTATACCCAGGTGCTGTGGCTGGACGGCGTGGAGCAAAAATACCTTGAAGAAGTCGGCTCCATGAACATTTTCTTTGTCATTGATGGCGAAATCATCTCCCCGATGCTCAACGGCAGCATCCTGCCCGGAATTACCAGAGATTCGGTTATCAAGCTGGCCAAGCACTGGAAAATGAATCTCACCGAACGGCTCATCAGTATAGATAAATTAATGCAGGCCCATAACGCCGGCAGCCTGGATGAAATTTTCGGCTCCGGCACTGCCGCTGTAATTTCACCGGTGGGCGAAATCGAATATGGTGATCAGGTGATCAAAATCGGCAGCGGCGAGGTCGGTCCGATGGCCAACAAGTTTTACAAAGCCATCACCGATATACAGTACGGCCACGCCGAAGACCCGATGGGCTGGATTGAACCTGTGATTTAGCGATCCGATTCTGCGCGTCGATGATTCTCTTTGTCTGTTTTTTTCTTTGAGATCTTGGCGGTGGAATAAAACCAGTTTCAGACTCCCTCTTGTCGGGAATCATTTCCAGCTTTTCATTGTAATGAATAATCGATGACATAATACCAAGATATTGAAAACAGTGTTGGATATGCAAAACACGGTCGCTTTAAAACACCTGCCTGAATTTATATCAAAAATTGAAATAGAGGGCCTCTCGCCCGTCGTCGGCGAACTTTTCTCCCACTATTATAAAAAGGTGATCTCGGGTGAAACCGGTCTGGTCCATGACTGCGATATCGAGCCGATTCCGCCCGAGCAGGTCGAATCGGCTGAAAACCTTTCTGAGTACCACGCTGCAGGCAAACAGGCGTTTCAAAAGTCGGTAATGATCACGTTAAACGGCGGGCTGGGAACCAGTATGGGACTGACCGGTCCCAAATCACTGCTGCGTGTAAAAAACGGAAAATCCTTTCTGGATATCATCGTCGCTCAAACCCGGCAACGCGGCACAGCGCTGGCTTTAATGAACAGCTTCAACACCCATACCGAAACCCTTAGGGCTTTGGAAAAAACGGATCCGGCGATCGAACCGCTCATATTTCTGCAGCACAAGTTTCCCAAAATCCTTCGCGACGGTTACGGTCCGGCAACCTGGCCGCAGAATCCGCAGCTCGAGTGGAATCCTCCGGGTCACGGTGACGTCTACACGGCTTTATATACCTCCGGCATGCTACAAAAGCTGCTGGATCGGGGAATAATCTATGCATTTATCGCCAATTCGGACAATCTCGGTGCCCGATTAGACCCGACGCTGCTGGGTTATTTTGCGGCAAGCCGTTTTCCATTTATGATGGAAGTTGCTAAAAAAACGCCGGCCGATGTGAAAGGCGGTCACCTGGCGCGTCACAAATCCGGTCGCCTGCTGCTGCGAGAGGCGGCTCAGTGTTCCAAAGAAGACCTTCATTCATTCCACGACATCCAGCGCTATTGTTTTTTTAATACGAACAATATCTGGGTCAACCTATTTATATTAAAGGAACTGTTTGATCGCAACCAGGCGATTTTTCTCCCAATGATACTTAATCCCAAGACGCTTGATCCACGCGATGCCAGCAGCCCCGGCGTATATCAGGTCGAAAGCGCCATGGGCGCGGCGATTTCGCTCTTTGAGGGTGCAACGGTTGTCCAAGTGCCCCGCAGCCGGTTTTTTCCGGTAAAAAAATGCGACGACCTGCTGGCGGTCCGGTCAGATTTATTTATTTTATCCGATACAGGCGACATGATTCTCAATCCGCAGCGCAAGGATCGAAACAAACCGGAAACCATTCAAATAAAGCTGGACCCTAAATATTTCGGTCGGATCGACCTTTTCGATGACCGTTTCAACAGCGGCGTGCCGTCTCTAATCGACTGTGAAGCATTGACCATAGAAGGCAATGTGCATTTTGAAGCGAATGTGACTATCTCCGGCCGGGTGGTTATCCAAAACCGTCGAAAATCACCGGTAGTTATCGAAGAAAGTACATTCATCGACCAAGACCGGCTGTATTAATCATCCTTTCGGCGTCACCCCGTATCGATTCCGTTTTCTCCAGCGCGGTTTTCATCCGTTTCAGCTGACCGCGAGACAAATTTCGTTTTTCGAGTAAATTGAAGCTACCCATAGTAATCTGGAGAGTGTATCGGCAAAGGCAAACAAATGGTGACGATTGTTTCTTCAGTTTCAGGATTTATATTATTACTTGCATTTTTACCTATGATCGCCGTCCAAGACGCATCAGCCAAAGACAACACCCTAGCTAATGGAAAACCAACGTGACCACAAAGGACTGGCTCAAGCAGACCCCGGCACCCGGAAAACCGATTCTTAAATTTCGCGGCGACACCCAGAGGTTTACCCTGACACTGGGCGAGCCGCGCCGGGGAAGCGCCTGGCTGCGAACCAATATCGGTTATGCCGCCATTGGGCGCCGGGAAATTATCCGCTCGGTCCACCATGGCGAAACACCCCTTGGCCGTGACTGGTTCGACGCGCCCATGATTCAAATCGACGCGCGCCATTTTCAAGTGACCCTGCCCCTGTGCGAGGTGGGGCACTTTGAAGCCAAGTGTTTCTTCCTGGACGAAGATCAAAGCATTCCTTTTTGGCCACCGGGCCCCAATACCACTGTTAATGTTGAGCCGGCCGATACCTGCTGCGCCAACATCATCTATAACGCTTTTGTGCGCCAATTCGGGCCCAATAAATCCGGCCGGTTCGAACCACCGCGAGCAGACATAATTGCCCTTGATGAGACCGGCTATGCCGTTATCCCGCCGTCGGGCACCTTTCGGGACCTGATCCGTGAACTCGATTTTATCGTCGGCCAGCTCGGCTGCCGAGTCATCCAGCTGCTGCCCATCCATCCCACGCCAACAACCTACGGCCGGATGGGACGATTTGGCAGCCCCTATGCGGCGCTGAGTTTTACAGCCGTTGACCCGCCGCTGGCCGACTTCGATTCGGCGGCCACGCCGCTGGAACAGTTTCTCGAACTGGTCGATGCCGTCCATTTTCGCAATGCCAAAATCATTATCGATATTGCCATCAATCATACCGGCTGGGCGGCGGGTTTGCACGAATCCCACCCGCGCTGGCTGGCCCGCAGCTCGGAAGGTGAAATCGAGGTACCAAGCGCCTGGGGCGTGCGCTGGGAGGATTTAACCAAACTGGATTACTCCCGCAAGGACCTGTGGCAGTATATGGCCAATGTTTTTTTGACTTGGTGCCGGAGGGGGGTGGACGGTTTCCGTTGTGACGCAGGTTATATGATTCCGGTTGCAACCTGGCAGTACATCATCGCTCGGGTGCGCGAGCAGTTTCCGAACACTATTTTTCACCTCGAAGGGCTGGGGGGGAAGATATCCGTCACCCGTGACCTGCTCAACCGGGCGAATTTCAACTGGGCCTACTCCGAACTTTTTCAAAACTATGACCGTGATCAGATCGAATACTACCTGCCCGACGCCTTTAAAATTTCCGATCGCGAAGGACTTCTGGTCCATTTTGCCGAAACGCACGATAACCCGCGCCTGGCTTCCCGCTCCCAAGCCTACGCGCGGATGCGCTGTGCCCTGTGTGCCTTGTTTTCACAGCAGGGCGCCTTCGGTTTTGCCAACGGGGTTGAATGGTATGCAACCGAAAAGATCAATGTCCATCAATCGCCTTCCTTGAACTGGGGTGCAGCCACCAACCAGGTGAGCCATATTCAACGGTTAAACGCCCTGCTGCGCGAACATCCTGCCTTCAGCGACAACACTGAGTTGGAGCTGGTTCAAACCGGCGAAGGAAATCATGTCGTCCTGTCGCGCCATCAGCCGTTTTCGGGTAAAAACCTGCTGATCGTTGTCAACCTCGATGATAAGCACCCGACCGAGGCCACCTGGCGCAGCGTCGAAGATGTAATTTCAGATCCGGTCTTTTTCGATCTTCTGGGTGAAAATACTGTGACAGCCGCTCGATCCGGTTCAAGACTGACCGTACATCTGCAGCCGGGTCAAGTGATGTGTTTGACCCGGGATTCCTCTGAACTGGCCCCGGTTCAACGGGCGACCGCTTATTTTTTGAAAAGGCCGCAACGTGCACTGCAGCAATTGTTGCGCGCCAAAGCGCTGGATATCCGGCAGTACTATGCTGGAATTCAGGATCTGGGAAATGACTTTGACCCGAATCAAGCCGCAAAGCAGCTCGCAGAAAAACCGATCGAATTTTGCCGTCAATGCAATCCGTATAGTCAGGAATCGCGGGTCATAACCTGGCGCTGGCCCCGTGATGTTCGCCGCGAGGTTATGGTGCCGCCGAAACATTTCCTGCTGATTCGCTCGGATGTAGCCTTTCACGCACGCATTGCCGACAACAGTCGGACCGTCGGATGCGAGGAGAGTCTGCCGGCTGCCGACGGAACCTTTTTTGCTCTGTTTAATCCTCTGGCCATGTTCCGGTCCCATCGGCCGCATACGTTGAAAATCAGAATCCATGAACCGGATGGCACTCGGCATGTTGATGCCCCTCTTCTTTTTCTGGCCAATCCGGAAAAACTGGCTGTTAAAACCGGTTTCCGCAGATCTCAGCTGAGCGATGACTCATACTTGTTGCTCGGAACCAATGGCCGGGGAGCTATGCTGCGCGCGGGGATTTCCTTGGGTGAACTCAAAAGCCGCTACGACGCTTTGCTGGCGGCCAACCTCAGTCAAGAATACCCTGAAGATCGCTGGATCATGTTCACCCGTTGCCGGGCCTGGCTGGTATATCAGGGCTACTCACAGCAAATCGGCGATGATTGCCTGGTCAGGTTCAACTATGATCTTAACGGCGGTGGAAGCTGGCAGTTTCAAATACCGACCGGCCAGGGCCAATCGGTATATCTGACCTTGAAAATCGAAATGATCCGCAAAAAAAACGCTGTTCGACTCCGCTTTTGGCGTCAACCGGCCGGCAGCGACGAGCGCCTGTTAAGTGACCATATTCCGGTGCAACTGATTCTTCGCCCCGATATTGAAAATCGCAATTTCCACCAAACAACCAAGGCCTTTCTGGGACCCGAGTACAAATGGCCGGCAGCGGTGCAGGCTGCCGCCGACAGATTTACCTTCGCACCCGACAATGGAAATGGTTTAACAATAATCGTCTCGGTGGGAAAGTTTGTCTCGGAACCGGAGTGGCAATACATGGTTCACCGCCCGGCAGAGGCTACGCGCGGCCAGGATTCGGATTCGGATCTATTCAGTCCAGGATATTTCTCCATGATTTTGGAGGGAAACAACCAGGCATGGCTGACGGCAACGGTGGGAACCCATCCTGGCCTCAGTCCGAACGATCCGTCGCAACCATTGCCTTATAGAAATCAGGCCGATGTACAAAGAGCAGCAGCCATCAAGCCGGTCGACGCCCTGAAAGCGGCTTTGAGTCATTTTATTGTCCAGCGCAGCGGTCTGAAATCGGTTATAGCCGGATACCCCTGGTTCCTGGATTGGGGGCGGGATTCGTTGATTTTTGTGCGCGGCCTGATTGCGGCCGATCGCAGAGAAGACGCCCGGGCGATTCTCCAGCAATTCGGGCAATTCGAAAAAGAGGGTACCATACCCAACATGATCCGGGGTCAGGATGCGGGTAACCGGGATACATCCGATGCGCCCCTGTGGTTTATATTGGCCTGCCAGGAACTTATCAACGCCGAAAAAAATACCGCGTTTCTAGATACCGCCTGGGACATGCGCACTATTCGTGATGTCCTGCTTTCCATCGGCGGCTCGATGATTCAGGGAACCGCCAATGGTATCCATATGGATCCGGATTCCGCACTAGTTTTCAGCCCGGCCCATTATACCTGGATGGATACCAATCACCCGGCCGGCACGCCGCGCGAAGGATATCCGATCGAAATTCAGGCCCTGTGGTATACGGCGCTTTGTTTTTTAGCCCGGATCGATCCATCCGAAAATAAAAACCGCTGGCAGGATCTGGCCCAGCAGGTTCGATCTTCGATCATCCACCTGTATTCCGGCAACTCGAGGGGATATTTATCCGATTGCCTGCACACGCACGCCGGTGTACCGGCAAAACAGGCCGAGGCGGATGATGCCCTCAGGCCTAATCAACTGCTTGCCCTAACCCTGGGCGCTGTCACCGATATGCAAACCTGCACTTCGGTTTTGGCGGCCTGTGAAGAGCTGTTGATACCTGGAGCCATTCGAAGCCTGGCGGACCGTGAGGTCGAACGGCCCCTGCCGATCCATCATCACGGCAAGGTTATCAACGATCCGCATCACCCTTACCGGGGAACATATTCCGGGGATGAAGACACCTTGCGCAAGCCGGCGTATCACAACGGAACCGGCTGGACCTGGATCTTTCCGGCGTACTGTGAGGCATGGGCGTCGGTTTACGGTAAAAGTGCCCGATCTACCGCTCTCGCCTGGCTTGGAAGCAGCGTGGGCCTGATGAATCAGGGATGCCTTGGACAAGTGCCGGAAATACTCGATGGAGATTATCCCCACACGCCGCGCGGTTGTGATGCCCAAGCCTGGAGTGCCAGTGAATGGTTGCGGGTCTGGTTAAAATTAAGCTGCCCGGATTGATCCGTGGCGCAATTGTGGATAAATATTGCGGAATGCTTTACATTGCGTCAAAATGAACTAAATTGGATGAATAAATAAGTACAGACCTCGTCATTCAGCTGGTGAAAATGACTGTGAGTTTTTAAATGTCGCACAATTGCATAAGAATAGGATATGGGTCTAATTGAGGAATATAGGAATTGAGGAATTTAGGAATTGAATGGATTCTATCTATATTAATTTATTGATTTTACCCTTTAATCCCTAAATCTCTAAATTCCTAAATCCCTCAATTTGCGCAAATAGACATAGATAGTGTCCAAAAAAGTTGACTCATTTTACAAGTAATTTACGAGATCTGAAGTAAATAATACTCGCAAGGACAATAATTGATGAACCGTTTGCAAACTTTTCAAGTCTTTCCAGACACGCCGAAACCGCTTTTTTTTCTGGAAAAGCTGTCACGCAATCTATGGTGGAGCTGGAACCTGGATGCAATTGAACTGTTTCGCCGCATCGATCCCAGAATGTGGGAGGAATCCGGTCGCAATCCGATTTTATTTTCCACGTTGATTCGGCAGGAACGTCTGGAAAGTTTGGCAGAGGATGAAAGCTTTCTGGCGCATCAGGAACGCGTGAAGAAAAAATTTGTTTCTCAAATACTGACCCCGACAGATTTGCCTGAATCGGTTTACAAAAAAAAGGATATCATCGCTTATTTTTCAATGGAGTTCGGGATTCATGAAAGCCTGCCGCTTTTTGCCGGCGGACTTGGCGTTCTGGCCGGCGATCATCTCAAAGCCGCCTCCGATTTAGCCATACCAATGGTGGGTGTCGGCCTGCTTTACCGCCGGGGATACTTTCATCAGTACCTGGATCCTTCCGGATGGCAGCAGGAGGAATATCCGGAAACAAATCTGTATCATCTGCCGGTCAAGCGGGCCAATGACCCGGATGGCGGGGAGGTATATATCACCATCACCGGACCCGAAGGCCCCATACAGGCGGTTGTTTGGAAAATAAGAATCGGCCGGATTCCGCTATATTTGCTCGATACGAATCTGCCCGAAAATCCGCCCCATATTCGGGAAATAACATCGCGTTTATATGCTGGCGAATCGAAGCTGCGTCTTGCACAGGAAGTGCTGCTGGGTATCGGTGGGATGCGCGCCTTAGAGGCCATGGGTATCGAGCCGACCGTATGCCACATGAACGAAGGGCACTGCGCCTTTGCCAGCCTGGAAAGACTGGCCCAGACAGTGTCCAATCATAATATTGACTTAAACACCGCCTTGGAAATCGTGCCGCGTACAACCGTTTTTACAACCCACACGCCGGTGGCCGCCGGCCACGATGAGTTTCCGGTGGAATTGGTCAGACCTTATTTTACACCCTTTAAAGAAAAACTCGGTATCGGTGATAAAGAAATTCTGGCCTGGGGACAGGCGCCGGGAGCCGGCCCGGATGGTCCGCTCTCCATGTTTGTGTTTGCCATGCACATGTCACAGTATTGCAATGGTGTCAGCAAACTTCACGGTTCGGTGGCCCGGCGCATGTGGGCCCATGTCTGGCCCAACCGTCCCGATGACGAAGTCCCGATCGGACACATTACCAACGGTGTTCACATTCCATCCTGGATTTCCATTGAAAACGCGCTGCTTTTTGAGCGCTATCTTGGACCCGACTGGTATCCGAACGGGTCAAACGGTGATATCTCCAATCGAATCGAAGCAATATACGATGAGGAACTGTGGCGGGCCCATGAAATGGCCCGCTCGCGTCTGATACGGAGCTGCAGATCTTGGATGATAAGACAATACGGCCGGCGCAACGCGCCGAAAGCCCTGATGGAACAAGCCGAAGCCGTTCTTGATCAGGAAGTGCTCACGATCGGTTTTGCGCGACGCTTTGCCACTTACAAACGCGCCAACCTGCTGCTGCAGGATCCGGATCGGATGGAGGCGCTGATTACATCCAAAACGCAGCCGGTGCAGTTCATATTCGCCGGAAAAGCACACCCCAAGGATAACGAGGGTAAAGAGCTAATTAAAAGACTGGTGAAATTTGCACGCCGACCGGCCGTGCGCCACAGGATTGCCTTTATCGAAGATTATGATATCAGCGTAACCCGTCACCTGAGCCAGGGAGTTGACGTCTGGTTGAACACTCCCAGAAGACCCATGGAAGCCTGTGGGACTTCCGGGATGAAAGCCGCTGCCAACGGTGTCCTGAATGTGAGCATTCTGGATGGATGGTGGGACGAAGGTTACAGCGATGCGCGGGGCTGGCGGATCGGAAACGGTGAAGAATATAAAGACCACGCCTATCAGGATGCAGTTGAAAGTCAGGCGCTGTACAACATCCTTGAAAACGACGTGATTCCCTGTTTTTATGAACGCAAAAACGGTGATGCACCCACCCGATGGATCAAAATGATGAAGGCCTCGATGAAAATGGCCATGCAGGATTTCGGCGCTTACGGTATGGTCAAAACCTATGAACAAAGATATTATCTGCCGGCAAACAATCAATATAGAAAATTGTTGGAGAACGGGGCGGCCGAAGCCAAAGACCTGCATCTACAGCGCAGACGCCTCAAAAATTTGTGGGAAACTATCAGGATCGAACTACCTGTCAGGCAAAAAGAAGGTCCGTTTCGGGTAGGTCACAGCTTCCGAGTAACCGCGGTGGTTCATTTGGGTGATCTTCGGCCGGATGAGGTCGACGTTGAACTGTACTATGGCAGTATTAAATCGATTGATGCCCTGGTGTCCAGCAATACCCAGGCAATGACGATGGTAGAGGATCACGGTAAGGGAACCTACCTGTATGCCTGTGATTTGACGTGCAAAACATCAGGGCGATTCGGTTTTACCGCCAGGGTAACTGCCCGCGGTGATGATCTTATTAAATTTACCCCGGGTTTTCTAACCTGGGCCTAGCAGACCTAAAGGGAGCCGAATCAATGCAATGTGACGCACCCAGCAATCCCCGTGTATTGATCATAACACCAGAGGTAACCTATCTGCCGGATCGTATGGGCAGCCTGGCCAGCTATTTTACGGCAAAAGCCGGCGGCCTCGCAGACGTTTCGGCGGCGCTGATCAACGCGCTCTTTGATCAAGGAGCAGATGTCCACGTGGCCATCCCCAATTATCGAACCATCTTCAGTGATCGCGTCGCTCCGTTTTTAAGGAAAGAACTGCGAAGAATTCGGCGTAAAATGCCGGAAGACCGGGTACATCTGGCCGAAGACCGGGCTTTTTTCTACCTGAACCGGGTGTATTCCAGCTACGGGGTAGAGAACATCAAGCTCGCCCTAGCTTTCCAGCGTGAGGTGATGAACAACATCGTTCCTCTGGTGGAGCCGGATTTAATACATTGCAACGATTGGATGACCGGACTGATACCCGCCATGGCGCGTCAGATGGGTATTCCCTGCCTGTTCACCATCCACAACATTCACACCGTTGAAGGTACCCTGTCACAAATCGAAGACCGGGGCGTCGATGCCGCATTTTTCTGGCAGCATTTGTATTATGAGCAAATGTCGAGCAATTACGAGGCTGCGCGTGACTCAAATCCCGTTGATTTTTTAACCAGTGGCGTATTTGCGGCCCACTTTATCAACACTGTCAGCCCCAACTTTTTGGTTGAAATTGTGGAGGGCCGTCACAATTTTATCGAACCGCATTTACGACAGGAGATCACCAACAAATATCATGCCGGCTGTGCGACTGGAATTCTAAACGCACCGGACCCGTCATTCGATCCACAAACGGACAAAGATCTTAAAAGGGGCTATGGCCCGCAAGACCACGGCGATGGGAAAAGGGAAAACAAACGTTTTTTACAGCGCAATCTGGGGCTGGTCGAAGACCCGGAGGCACCCGTGTTTTTCTGGCCTTCCCGATTGGATCCGGTTCAAAAGGGCTGTCAGCTTCTGGCGGATATTTTATACTTGATCATATCGCGCTACTGGGAAAAGAACCTTCAAATCGTCTTCGTTGCCGACGGCGAATACCAACCGGTTTTTCGCGATATTGTCAATCAGCATCAATTTCAGAAACGGGTGGCGGTATGCAATTTTAACGAACAGCTAGAACATTTGGCCTACGCCGCCGCCGATTTCATTCTCATGCCCTCGCTGTTTGAACCCTGCGGTCTGCCGCAGATGATTGCACCCATATACGGTGCGCTTCCCATTGCCCATAACACCGGCGGCATTCATGACACGATTGCCCGGCTAGACGTTGAAAATGATTCCGGAAACGGATTTTTATTCGATATTTTCGATAGCAACGGACTGCTGTGGGCCGTTGAACAGGCGATGGCATTTCATCAAATACCGTCGAAAACCAAAGCTCGGCAAATCAGACGGGTGATGAAGCAGAGTGCCGGCGATTTTACCCACGCGGCCACAGCCAGCCTGTACATCAAACTCTACGAGAAAATGCTGCAGCGTCCATTGATCACCAGTCTGCCCCCGGAAGATGCCTGCATTGAAGATATCTGACAGATAAATACCGACAAACGCTGCGGGTTCAATCGATATCGACACCTAGAGCAAGGATCCCCAATGAACCTGATCACAGACCGCTTGAACCGTTTGCTCAAGGGTGATGCGTACCTTCAACCTTATGTGGATGTTATCCGGTGCAGGCTGGAACGCATTGAAAAAACAGCAGAACGTCTAACCCTGGGAAAAATGAGCCTAGCGGATTTTGCTGCCGGTCATGAATATTTCGGTCTTCATTTTCGAAATGATGAATGGGTGTTTCGTGAGTGGGCCCCGAACGCAACGGCGATATACCTGGTCGGGGAAATGACGGGCTGGCAGCAACGCCGCGAGTTTTCTCTGGAAAAAGGCGACGAAGGTGTATGGGAAATCCGCCTTTCACGGGAAAAAATTCAACACGGCGCATTGTACCGACTGCGAATTCACTGGCCGGGGGGGGAAGGGGACCGCATTCCCGCATATGCGCGGCGTGTGATTCAGGATCCTGAAACCAAGATATTCAATGCCCAAGTTTGGAGGCCGCCAGTTCCGTATCGGTGGCAAAAAACGGACTGGCAGCGCCCGGATGATCCGCCGTTCATATACGAAGTTCACATTGGAATGGCCCAGGAAGAAGAAAAAATCGGGACTTATCAAGAATTCACCCGCGGTATCCTTCCCCGGATTACAGCCAGCGGTTATAATACCATACAGTTGATGGCCGTCCAGGAACATCCCTACTACGGCTCTTTCGGCTACCAGGTTTCAAATTTCTTCGCCGCCTCGTCCCGCTTCGGAACACCCGACGATCTGAAAGCGCTGATCGATGTGGCCCACCAAGAAGGACTCGCCGTAATTATGGACATTGTGCATTCGCATGCCGTATCCAATGAAGTGGAAGGCTTGAGTCGTTTTGACGGCACGCTGCACCAGTATTTCCATGACGGTCCCCGGGGTCAACATCCGGCATGGGATTCACGCTGTTTCGATTACGGGAAACACCAGGTGCTGCACTTTCTACTCTCTAATTGCAGGTACTGGCTGGACGAATTTCGGTTTGACGGTTTCCGTTTCGACGGTATCACCAGCATGCTCTATCTGCATCACGGGCTCGAGCGGGCGTTTACCTCCTATGACGATTATTTTAACGACAGCCTAGACGAAGATGCGCTGACCTACCTAGCCCTTGCCAACCGTTTGATTCATGACATCCGCCCGGATGCGCTGACCATCGCCGAGGACATCAGCGGTATGCCGGGCCTAGCCTCACCGCTGTCCTATGGCGGATTCGGGTTTGATTATCGTTTTGCGATGGGCATTCCTGACTACTGGATTCGTTTGATCAAGGACACAGCCGATGAAAACTGGCCGATGGGAAACCTGTGGTATGAACTGACCAATCGTAGAAGCGAAGATAAGACGATCAGTTACTCCGAATCCCATGATCAGGCGCTGGTAGGCGATCAATCGATCATATTCCGGTTGATCGGTGCGGATATGTATGATGGCATGCGCATCGATGACGCCCATTTGCAGGTTGGCCGCGGCATCGCCCTGCACAAGCTCATCAGGCTCATTACCATGGCAACTGCAGACAGCGGCTATCTTAATTTTATGGGAAATGAATTCGGGCATCCTGAATGGATCGATTTCCCCCGGGAAGGTAACAACTGGTCTTATCAATACGCCCGCCGTCAGTGGCATCTTGTGGATGACCCCGAACTCAAATACCATCTGTTGGCAAAATTCGACCGAGACATGATTATCCTGGCAAAACAATATTACCTGCTGGACGCGTCAATGCCCCATCTGCTGCATGAGCATACAGAAGACAAGATCATCGCTTTTGAAAGAAAGGGGTTGATTTTTGTTTTTAACTTTCATCCCGAACGTTCTTTCAGCGATTATCGCTTTGAAGCACCTTCGGGAAAGTACAAGATGGTTCTGGACAGTGATGCCCTGTTATACGGCGGGCATGGACGTTTAGATCCGGATCAGATATACTTTACACTCGAAAATCGAGAACATGCCCACCTGAGACACCAAATCAGTCTTTACCTTCCATCTCGCAGTGCCCAGGTTATCGTACCCGCAGGTTAAAATTTATAAGAGTAATAATACCTTAACACTTTTTCCACATACTTTTCGGTTTCTTTATAGGGGGGGATTTTGTAATTGTAGCGTTCAACGGTGGTGGGGCCGGCGTTATACGCCGCCAGTGATAGGGAGAGTTTGCCCTCAAACCGGTCCAGCATCTTTCTGAAGTAACGTGCACCACCCATAATATTTTCCCAGGGATCGAAGGGATCGCTGATCCTCATGGCCTTGACGTTTTCAGGCATAAGCTGCATGAGTCCCAGGGCACCTTTTTTTGATACCGCACGCGGGTTAAAGTCCGATTCGGCTTTTATGATCGCCTTGAGCAACGGGTAAGAAACACTGTACAGCTCGGAAGCCTCTTTAATAAAATGATCGTACTGATCGGCGGTATAAATACTGTAAGAGTCATCCCTGCGTTCCTTGATATAAATACGGTAATCCGATTCGGATGCGGTCAGTACGTTTGTAAAATGAACCACGCCGTTTTGGTCTATATACATGTATATGTCGGCGTAAAGGGCTGTTGATGAAAGGCTTATTTGCAGAGCGATGGTCGTAAGTCCGATGAGCATATTTCTGATTATGTTCCGCAACACCATATTCTGATTTTTCCCGATTCTTTATATCCGGAACAAATTTATACGGCACCCGTTCCACTTTAATTGCTCACGTATTTTACTATTATTTTTATATTTTCTCAAGATAATTATCCCCGGGCTCATATGGTTTTGCTTATGGGCGATGCCAACATCGTATGTCGATCAAAAGAAAATCTCAATCAATAGACTGTGGCGGCGCACCTAGAATAATTTTAGCTGCTTCGGGCCTTTATCGACCGGCTTTGATTTGATTTTCTCCGAACTTTCATATCTTTTGAGTCGCTTCTCGATATCCATCACAAATGGTGACGGTTTCCGGGCTGTAAGTTTGCCGTAGATATTGCGTTTGCGGGCATGGGTTAGATAAAGTATATCTTTGGCGCGAGTCATGGCCACATAAAACAAACGCCTTTCTTCTTCGATATTTTGAACGGCACCTTCCGTCGGACGCAACGGAATCAAATCCTTCTCGCAGCCGGTGATAAATACTACCGGAAACTCCAGCCCTTTGGCTGCATGCATGGTTAAAAGGGCGACCTTCTCGGCTTTCGAATCGTAAAGGTCGGTATCGGTCTGCAAAGTCATCTTCACCAGAAAATCCGCCGAATTTTTGCCACAACCGCCAGCCAGATTCTGGATTTCATTTTGCTGGTCGGCATGATCGGGGTGTTTATCAAAGTAGCGCGGGTTTAAATTTTTATAAATCAGATCGATTTTCTGACGAACAGGCATCGGCCTTATTTCAGCTTTTAAATCCTGCAATTGGCTTGCATATGCCACTATTTGTCTCTGATCTTGCCTTTTCACACCCGGTATTGGACAGCGCTTGATTTCGGCTAGCGCCTGCGTCAGGGTAAAGCTGTGCTGAACCCCCCAATCGATAAAAGATTCCAGTACAGCTTTTTTTAGCTTTAAAAGAGCATATCCGGAAATGCGCTCAAGATCCAGATAGGATCCAGCGCTTTCAATAATTTTCAGATAGGATAAAATGACGCTGCGGCCTTTATTGTGATGCAGATATCTTTTATGGGTCGTTTGGCAGGGGATGCCGGCCTTTTCTAAAATCTGCCCCATTCGTTCACCCTGAGCTCCGGTTCGATATAGAATGGCAAAATCTGAAAACCCAAAAGGCGCTCTGTCTTCGAAACCGTCTACTTTTCCGAAATCAAGCGAGTAAAATCCCATCCCGCCGATCATCTGTTCGATCTTTTTTCCAACGGCAACTGCCTCAGCCTTTTCTGAATCCGTTTCAAAAATACCGATGGTCTTTAGGCCCTGGATGCCGGAGTAAATGCGCGATTTTGTTTTCTGACTGTCGTTTCCGGCAATGATCATCTGTCGGGACGCATCTAAAATAGTCTGGGTGGAACGGTAATTTTTTTTCAGTTTAACAATCCCGGCATCGGGATAGTCCTTAAAAAACTGCTTGAAATAGCGGACATCCGATCCTCGAAACCCGTAAATGGACTGGTCCGGATCGCCGATGGCAAAAAGGTTCCTGCCAAGTGGTGAAATCGCTCGGATGAGCCGGTACTGTCCTTGATTAAGATCCTGGTATTCATCAACGAGAATATGCTGAAAGCGTTGCTGATATTGCCGACAACGGTTTGAATCGGTTTCCAGTAAACGCACAACCTTGAATACCAGATCTTCATAATCATATAGCCTCTGGGTGGATAACAAATGCTGGTATGAACGGTAAACAGCCGCGACAGCCTTCAAATCTTCATATGTGTCGGTATTGGTGTGCAGCTCATCGGGGGCGAGCAGACGCTGTTTGGCAGCTGATATCCGATCAAAAACTTTGTTAGGTTTCAATCCTATTTTAAATCCCTTTTTCTGCGCCAATCGGAGCGCTTTTAACATCAGTTCGCGGCGGTCGATCTCATCGATCAGGGTATGGTCTTCTCCTTTATCGATCTCTTTTAATATCTGCAGGCATAGCGCGTGAAACGTGGCAACCAGCGGAAGAGGCGCTGAGCCATCCAGCAAGTTCTCAAGACGTTGGTGCATTTCCTCGGATGCCTTGTTGGTAAAGGTAACAGCTAAAATGCTGCGCGGATCGACATGTAATCTGGAAATCAGGTGCGCAATCCGATAGGTGAGTGTGAGGGTTTTTCCGGTTCCGGGACCTGCGACTATCAGCAACGGGCCTGCCGTGTGTTCAACCGCTCGGCACTGTTCCAAGTTTAGACCGTCCAGCAACCCAGCAGTTCTATCCATTCCGGATCCAGCCTGAAAAGCTTCGTTATCTGGTTTGTCGGCTGCCGGTTGGACCTTGGTTTTAAAAGTTGCCGGCTGTTTTGGGGAATGCGTTTGATCTGTTGCTTTTTTTTGAACGGAACGAAGGTTTTTGTTTGAAAGCCCGACCGGCATCGCAAACAAGGATTGCTGAGCACCCAAAAGTTCCCGTTCGTTGGGATGAAAGATTTTTACCCCACCGAACTCGCCATCGTACCCGGGGGATATCTCTATCTTGTTTTGTCTGATTCTTTTTATCGCCTCGCCCAGCATCGGGATACCGGCTTTAACAAAATTATCCGGTTCTATACTGCGCAGGATGGAAAACTCGGAACCGAATTTCTCCAGCAGGGCCTGATAATTTTTCAACACGCGCTTGGATCCGGTTCCCACATTAAAAATTTCCGCCAGCACTTCAACCAGTGGAATCATGTTAAAATATGGATGATATTTTTCCAGTGTTACGCCCTCCGGCCGATCCGCCAACTCCTCCACCCGGTAAAGCACGCCGCAGGTCAGCGGTTTGCCGCATACCGGACAGATTCCCTTATTTTTGATCGTCTCCCGAGGCCAAAACCGCAGGCTGCATTTTCGATGTCCATCAAGATGATATTTGCCTTCTTCCGGAAAAAATTCGATGGTACCCCGAAATTGTGAGGGATCGCCGGATTATAGAGCCGATCGCAATCCAAAATAGGAAAGCTGGGTATCGAACAGATTTGCCTCCCGTCCCAATTTTTGGGGCGAATGGGCATCAGAGTTGGAAATCAGTGTCAGGCCGTCTAAGTCTGAAACGCGCCAGTTCATCGGCGGATCAGAGGAAAGCCCGGTTTCCACGGCAAAAATATACGGGGTCAAATCTTCGAAACAGGCTTCGATCGAGTCAAAACCCGATTTAGAGCCGAGAAGTGAAAACCACGGCGTCCAAATGTGGGCCGGAACCAGAAACCCATTGTCGCTGGTTTCCAGCACGACTTCAAGCAGGTCCCTGGCATCCAATCCTAAAATCGGACGACCGTCAGAGTGAATGTTTCCGATTTTGTCCAAAGATGCGCTGAACTTTTGAGCCGTGTCAAGATCGGGAGCAAATACATGATTATGATTTTTACGCGTTTTACCGGCCTTTTTGTATATGTTGCTGATTTCGGCAGTCAATATAAAACGTACAGGTTGGCGGCAAGCACCCGGAACCCGTTGATCACACACCCGTGCGAGCTCTTCGTTCAACTTAAAAAGGCCCGCTTCAGCAGGCACAAGTTTTTCAGATATTTCCGCAAACCAGCCCGGGTGAGTGAAATCACCGGTACCAATAACCCTTATCCCCTTGCACTGGGCGGCAATGTGCAGGTTTTCCAGGTCGAGATTTTTGGCAGTGGCTCGCGAAAATTTAGAATGAATGTGCAGGTCTGCAATAAATTCCATGTGGCGGTTTTCCTGCCGACGAAGGTAGTATTGTATTTATACGGACGTGATTGTGACCCGTTGGGAATATATATTAATCGGTCTCTGAAATCCATCCCCCGGGTTAAAAAATTGCCTGTTTGCCAGATCGAAAAATAACTTGTAAGGACAGCATATATACGCTATATATCTTTGATTTTATAAATAAGATACACTACATATAGATATCTGCAATGCAGGTTGATAAAGGTTGATTAGGGTGCTGGAAATATGGGATTAGGGTCGTCAATTGTTTCGATTACGCGGTACAAAGTTCAGGGCCACCTGAAGGAACCGGTTCTGGATACAATTGCAAACGGTCTTAAAGACAATGCCGCATCGGAAATCGACAATGCCGCATTGGACAAATCGATTGGTTGGACATCTTTTGAAACACCGTTTTCTCCCGGCTTCGAAGGATCCTCACACCTTTTCGGAACCCACCTGGTGTTTTCACTAAGAATCGACAAGAAAAACATACCGCCGAAAATCGTAAAAAAGCATTATACGATCGAAATAGACAAACGTCTGGCTAAAAGCGGCCGCAATTTTATATCAAGCAGTGAAAAGAAAATGATCAAAGAGCAAGTTTTGCATTCCCTGTATTTACGCATCCCGGCCACGCCTAACATATATGACCTGATCTGGAATTATGAAGAAGGGAAACTGTGGTTTTTTACCAACCTGAAAGCAGCCAATGAAGAACTGGAAGGCCTTTTTTCTCAATCCTTCAATCTGTCGCTCATACGTATGTTTCCATACACGTCCGCAGAATTTATAGCCGACCTGTCTGACTCCGAAAGGGATGTTCTTAACCGACTTTCGCCGACAGAATACAGAACATAGTGGAGTATAGCATGCTTGATGTAGCGGTGGCTTACAACAGATATCGGTTTCTGGGAAACGAATTTCTGACCTGGTTGTGGTATATGATTGAAAATAAACAGGATGAACTTCGACCTCTGGATCAGGATCTTACCGCACTTGAAATTGGGAACCGAATGGTACTGGAAAACCACCACAATGATACAGACGAAAACATAACAATCAAAGGAGATAATGCCGGTCTGGAAGAAGGACTTTTGGCATTGAAAAAGGGTGCTCTGGTTGCAGAAGTAAATCTTGTTTACCGCAGCGGTGAACAAAAATGGCAGTTCAACATCAAGGGACAAAGCCTGAATATCAGCGGTCTGAAAACACCGGCGACCGCCCGTCCGGAAATCAACGAAGATGTTGAGGGATTTGTGCTTGAAAAAATCTATCTCTACGACCGGGTCATACAGTTTATCGAAAATTTATATAAGATGTTTGTCCGCCTGAGATTATCCAACCAGTGGAACAGTTCCATCCACCAGGTACGAACCTGGATCGCTTCGACAACCTGACGCTTAAAGGTGATACAATTTAATACCAATAAACTATGAAAAAATAAAGGGCATTTAATTTATAAATATGATTATAATCCATCGACAACATGTTCATAACTCCGAAGTTTTCAACAACAGCAAATCATATGTTGAAATCAAAGAAGGCAGCAACCGTTTAATAGGAACGTTATGACGCAAGGCCATTATTGTTTTTTTAAAAGATCTTAGGACTTTAAAAAGTTATTATGATTATCAACACCTGATATTTATTATTATTATTTATTTAAAGTATTAAGGAATTGAGAATGAAATTTACCGTAAAAAAAAGCGTCATACTGAATGTTCTATCAAAGGTTCAGGGATTGGCTGGTCGTAAGACCAATTTAGCCATAACAACAAACGTTCTTATCGTTGCAAACGACTCGGGTATTGTCCTACGTGCAACCGATCTTGAAACCGGTTATGAGGGATGCTTTCCAGCCGAAGTGGCGAACGAAGGCACCATCGCCATCAATGCAAGGAAACTTTTTGAAATTGTAAGAGATTTCCCGAGCGATGATATTCATATCACCGAAGTGGAGAATCATTGGATCGAAATCGGAAATAAAAATGTCGAATATCATCTGGTCGGTATGAACCCTGAAGATTTTCCAGATATTCCACAATTTGAAGATGTTCAGTATTTTGAAGTCGAAACTGCCGGGTTGGACCGTATGATTGAACGAACCGTATATATCAGCGGTGCTCCGGACGATAAAAGGGCCCACATCATCGGATTGTTTCTGGAAACATTGCAAGAAGATGACCGCAAAGTTTTAAGATTTGTTTCCACTGACGGCAGTCGTTTGGCCAAGGCAGATTATTTTTATAATACAGACGTTGAACTGCCGGCTGTCGAAGGACTCTTGGTTCCGAAAAAAGGATTGTATGAAGTCGGTAAATTCATAGACCCGACAGGTAGTGTTAAAGTTGGGATCAAAGACAACAATCTGGTCATCAAAATGGAGAACGAAATCATCATTATTCGTCTGCTCGAAGGTGAATTTCCACAATACGCGGATATCATTCAAAAGAATAGTGAATCGATTACCATGTCCTTTGACAGGCAGTTGTTTCTGATGATGCTGAAAAGAATGTCGATTCTTTCCACCGAAGATTACAAAAGTGTCATTTTTAATTTTGTAAATGATAAACTAATCATTACCTCAACCAACCCGGATATCGGTGAATCCAAGGAGGATATGGCAATCGAATTCAGCAGTGATCCGATCGAAGCTGCATTTAATCCGCGATATTTCATCGAAGCGCTGAATGTTTTCGACAGTGAAAAAATCCTGCTGGATATCGTCAATGATGAGAATCCCTGCGTATTGGCGGGAGAGGAAGACCAAGGATTTATAACCGTAATCATGCCGATGAGAATATGAACGAATTACAGGACACTACCACCTACAACGAAGATAATATCAAGATACTGGAAGGACTTGAGGCCGTCCGCAAAAGACCGTCGATGTATATCGGTAATGTCGATGTTGCTGGACTGCATCACCTCGTCTATGAGGTTGTCGACAACAGTATCGACGAAGCGATGGCGGGCTACTGTGATAAAATCAAGGTAATCATCAACGCCGACAATAGTGTGAGTGTCATCGACAACGGCCGGGGAATACCGGTTGGTATTCACAAAACAGAAAATGTGCCGGCGGTCGAAGTTGTTATGACCAAACTGCATGCTGGTGGAAAATTTGACGATCACTCTTATAAGGTTTCCGGTGGACTTCATGGGGTCGGGGTTTCGGTTGTCAATGCGTTGTCATCTTTTCTCGAGCTGGAAATCTATGCTGATGGCAAAGTACATTACCAGACCTATGAAAAGGGGCAAAAAACCAGTGAACTGCGGGTGACGGGCAAAACCCGCAAACGGGGTACCAAGGTTCATTTCATCCCGGATGCTGAAATCTTCAAAACAACCGATTTCTCATTTGATATCCTGGTGCGCAGGCTCAGGGAACTGGCTTTTTTAAATCGAGGAACTAGGATTATCATTGAAGACCATCGTTTGGATCAAAGTGAAGAATTCTATTATCGCGGTGGTATCAAACAGTTTGTCGAGTATCTCAATCGCAGACACACAGCGTTGCATAAACCCATCATCGTGGAAGGTTTTAAAAACGATGTCCAGATCGATGTGGCCATCCAGTACAATAACACCTTTACCGAAAAAATTATTTCCTTTGCCAATAATATCCATACGACTGAAGGCGGATTTCACCTCATCGGTTTTAAAGCGGCGCTGACGCGGACAATCAATCAATATGCGACCAATGGTAACCTTCCCAAGAATTTACAGGCTAAAATAACCGGAGACGATGTTCGCGAGGGCTTAACCGCGATCGTCAGTGTCCGCATCAAATCGCCCCAGTTCGAAGGGCAAACCAAGACCAAACTCGGCAACAGTGAGGTCAAAGGGTTGGTTGAATCGCTGGTAAATGAAAAACTCAGCATTTTTTTCGAAGAAAATCCCGCGGTTGCTAAGAAAATTATCGCCAAGGGTGTTGACGCCGCTCGGGCCCGCGATGCTGCCAAACGTGCGCGGGATATCGCCAGGAGTAAAGGTGCGCTAGTGGATGCCACCTTGCCGGGTAAACTGGCGGAGTGCCAAAGTTCAGAAGCGTCTGAACGAGAGCTATATCTGGTAGAGGGCGATTCGGCCGGCGGAAGCGCTAAACAGGGAAGGGATCGAAAATACCAGGCCGTGCTGCCGTTGAAAGGTAAAATTTTGAATGTCGAAAAAGCGCGGTTTGATAAAATCTTGCGCAGCGAGGAAATTAAAAATATCATCACTGCCCTGGGCACCGGCGTGGGTGAAGAAGAGTATAATATCAACAAAATTAATTATCACAAGGTCGTCATCATGACCGATGCGGATGTGGACGGCTCCCACATTCGAACCCTGCTGCTCACATTTTTTTACCGGAGGATGCCGGAATTGATCGACAGGGGCTATTTATATATTGCGCAGCCACCGCTGTTGAAGGTCGGAAAAGGTAAAAAAGCGGTCTATCTGAAAGATGAAAGCGAATTTAACGATTATGTGCTCAAGCGAGCCTGCGAAAGCAAAGTTGTTCGTATTGAGGCCACCGGCGCGGAGTTGAGCGGGCATAATTTGTATCTTTTTCTTGGCGACCTCTCACAGTATGTTATGAGCCTTGAAAGGCTCGAAAGACAGGGGCTTTTACCCGCGTTTATAGAGTTGCTGATCAAAGAAGGCGTGGAAAACCGCAGATTTCTTGAAGACAAATTTAAAATGCTTAAACTCAGAGAAACGTTATTTGACAGCGGGTATGATGTGGGCGAAGTCAACTGGAACGAAGATCGCAACGCATACAACCTGGACGTGTGGTTTACTGATAGGCACCGGCCGGGTGGTTTCTCTATGGAGGAGGGCCCAAAAATACTGAAAAAGATTACCATCGACCGCGGAATAATATATTCCAAAGGTTACCAGGACTTGGTCGTTCTTGGAAAGAAGATATTAAAATATGATACGCCGCCTTTTGCGGTTAGATCCAGAGACAAAGAAAGCGAAGCCAAGGTCCAGGTGATCAACGAGAAACAGGGCTTGCTGAACTTTCTTATTGAAAAAGGCAAGAAAGGGCTGGCTGTCCAGCGCTACAAAGGTTTGGGGGAAATGAATCCGGACCAACTGTGGGAAACAACCATGAACCCTGAAAAGCGCAACATGCTTCAGGTCAAGGTGGAGGATATGGATGATACGGATGAAATTTTCACCATACTAATGGGCGAGGAGGTCGAGCCGCGTAGAGAGTTCATTCAAAGCAATGCGCTTGAGGTCAGCATACTAGATATATAGCAGTCTTTGCCGAAATCCTCCTTTGCCAAATGTATGTCTGCTTCCGGTTTATATTCAAGCCTTTGATGCGCTTGAAAAACAGACTCCTCTTTTATGATTCGCTAGCCCCATCAATGTTTACTCAGATCTAATCCAAGAATTTCGTGTTGAATCTATTTCAGGTTGCCATGGATCGCACGAAGATCGGTGATAAGAAACTTAATTACGTAAGGTGTCTTATGAAAATACATAGAATCGAAGCAAGAGATCTGCCGGATCTTTGGTTTCAGGCGGTGCATGACATCCTGGATCACGGACAGCGATTTGACATCGATCGCGGCAGTTACGCCGGACAAACCCGTTTGGAATACGACTATTTTTGCGGTCATGTCAAATACCCGGGCGCGCAACCGCTATTGCCCGATATTCCAGCGTCCTGCGGTATACCGAATCCAGTAGAAGAAGCCTATATCTATGGCGGACAGGGCTACGATCGATCCTATATCGAATATCTTATGACCGGCCATAAGCAGCCGGGCGAATCTTATACTTACGGCGAGCGCTTGACCAAAGCACCGTTGAGTGGTCAGAAGCTGAAATGGTGGGATTCCGAAAACGAGGAAATTATCGACAAAAGGAAAGTCGACGGTAACGTGGTTTTCGAAGAGAACGGTCAGCTTTACCTTAATCAGATCGAGTGGGTGGTCGATACGTACAAGAAATTTGGATTCCGAAACAACCAAATGGTGCTGCAGGTTGCCCATCCGACCGACCTGACCCTGCTGGATCCGCCATGTTTAAGATCGATCGATACGCGCATTCAGGATGACAACTTGCATTTTTTCGTTTATTTTCGATCATGGGACCTATGGGGCGGCCTTCCCGCCAATCTAGCCGGAATTCAAAATTTGAAAGCTTACATGGCCGGTGAGCTCGGTGTGAAAGACGGCGAGATGATCGTCGAGAGCAAGGGACTGCATCTGTACGGGTATGCCGAAGATCTGGCAAAGCTGCGCTGTTTAAGGGAGTGACCGTTTAAAATTCAATATTTTTCGGTGTACGAGGAAAAGGTATGACGTCTCTGATGTTGGATATGCCCGTGACCAGCATCAATATTCTCTCGAAACCAAGGCCAAAGCCGCTGTGTTCAACCGTTCCGAATCTGCGAGCGTCCAAGTACCACCAATAGTCCGTCGTTTCTATTTCCGATTCAACCATTTGTGATTCAAGAACGTCCAGTCGTTCTTCACGCTGACTGCCGCCGATAATTTCGCCGATGCTCGGCACCAGTACATCCATAGCGGCCACAGTGATCCGGTCGTCGTTTAACCGCATATAGAACGGTTTGATGTTGCGGGGATAGTCATAGACAATAACCGGTTTTTTAAACTGCTGCTCGGTCAGATAGCGCTCATGCTCTGTTTGCAGATCCTTGCCGAAGGAGATGTCGTAGGTGAATTTTTGGTTGGATCGGTTCAGAATTTTAACCGCTTCGATATACGGCAGGCGGATAAACTCGGAAGCGGCGATATTTTCAAGGGTCGGCATTAGTTTTTTATCCACAAAGCGGGCAAACAATTCAAGATCCGCCTTGCAGGCATCCATAATAAATGAAACCAGGTATTTGACCAATTCTTCACCCAGATCCATGTTGCCTTGCAGATCACAAAAGGCCATTTCCGGTTCCACCATCCAAAATTCGGCGGCGTGTCTGCGCGTGTTCGAGTTCTCCGCACGAAACGTCGGTCCAAAAGTATAAACATCGCCTAGAGCCAGTGCGAACATCTCGGCCGACAGCTGACCGGAAACCGTCAGGTTGGCCTGCATACCGAAAAAGTCCTGTTCAAAATCCGGCTGGCCTTCTTTTAATGGGATATTGTCCGGATCAAGGGTTGTCACCCGGAACAACTCCCCGGCGCCTTCACAATCCGAGCCGGTGATGATCGGTGAATGGATGTATACAAACCCACGATCCCTGAAAAATTTGTGAATGGCATAAGCCAGTTCTGATCGGATGCGGAAAGCCGCACCGTATTTGTTGGTTCGAGGTCTGAGATGGGCGATGGTTCTTAAAAATTCATCACTATGGCGCTTTTTCTGCAGCGGATACGCATCTGCCGCCAGACTGAGAATCTGGATCGCATCCGCCTGGATTTCCCATTTCTGACCCCCACCCTTTGATTGAACCATGCGGCCGGTAATGGCAACTGCCGAGCCGGTCGACAGTTTTTTTACCGCATCATAATTTTTCAAATCTGAATCAGCGATCACCTGCATGTTTTTTAAACAGGAGCCATCATTGACTTCAATAAAGGAAAATTCTTTTGCGTCTCTGCGTGTTCGCACCCAGCCTTTTATCAGAACCTTGTCGAGGGATTCATCGGTTTTCATCAACTCTAAAATTTTAGTACGCTTCATGGCCGACTTCCTTTTATCCGAATTTTCTTCTAAAAATAAGTGATTAAATTTCGACCGTAATATAATAAGCTTGGTCGCCCCGCTGCAGCACCAGAATAACCGAATTCTTATGCCGGTACTTGATCACTGCCTGCATAAAATCTTCGCGGTTTTTTATCGGCACTTCATTAATATGACGGATGACGTCACCACTTCTCGCACCGATGCTTGCCAGGTAAGAATTCGAACGCAATTCTGAAATCATGACACCATCGTTGTTAAAAATCTTGTAGCGGCGGCGATTTGAAACCGTCAGATCCTGGACCTTCACACCCAGCAACCGGTAACCGATCTCTTCGGCCAACCCGGTTGGAAACGTCTCTGCCACCACTGAAAATTTGATCGTATTTCCGTCGCGCCAGATTCTGGTATTCAAAGAATCACCGGCGGAATACCCGCGCATGGTGGTTTGGTAGTCATCATCGGAAGCAATGCGCCGGTTTTCTATCGCAACGATAATATCGCCTTCGCGGATTCCGGCGCTACCGGCCGGGCTTTCGGGTTCGACGGTTTTAACGACGATCCCTGTGTTTTGAGGTACATTTAGATAGCGGGCCAATCCTGTATCCATGTTTTGAACAGTGATTCCGATCCATGCCTCGATAACTTCGCCATGTTCGATCAGATCAGAGATTATTTTTTTGGTTTTGCTGATCGGTATGGCGAAACCGATTCCCTGCGCTTTGGCGTAGATTGCTGTATTTATGCCAATCAAATCACCATTGATATTCAACAGCGGCCCGCCGCTGTTGCCCGGGTTGATGGATGCATCTATTTGAATAAACTCGTGATACACCCTGTCGTCGGTTCGGATACTGCGGTTCAGGGCGCTGACAACACCGGTGGTGACGGTGTGAGAAAACCCGAACGGATTTCCGATGGCAATAACGGTTTCGCCGATCATCAAATCATCGCTGCTGCCCATCTCAATTGAAGGCAAAGCACTGTCTGCTTGAATGCGCAGGACAGCCAGGTCATAATCCGGATCCGCTCCCACGATTTCTGCTTCGAATTCGCGTTCATCCTGAAGAATAGCCTTAATACTGCCGGCATTGGCAATCACGTGGGCGTTGGTGATGATCAGGCCCCTTTTTCCGTCGATAATAACGCCGGATCCAAGCGCGTTTCTTTGCGGACGCTGCTCATAATAAGGATCGAAAAAATCTTTGAAAAACTGGTCAAAAAACGGATTTAATCCGAATTCCGCAAAGGGGTTGGATTGCTTGCGGGCTGTTATCTCCGAGCTTATATTAACAACTGCAGGGCTGACCCGACGGACGGCTTTAACAATCGGGCTTTCTCTGCTATAACCTTCACCGATGCCCGGCAGCAGAAAATTCAGCAACAGGATCCAGACAAAGAAGCGGGTGGTAGTGGGCTGGATTCTGGGCCTGTAAAAAAATGATGATAACGCGGCCATATCAATTCGATTTTTTTTTGCGCTTTAGCGATAAATCATAATGTCGCCGTAATAACAATTCTGGGCTCAGAGGACCAGGATTTCTATGTTTGATTAAATGTGGTGGCGATTGGCTTTAGGGACCGCTGCATTGACTGCTGTTGAAATACGGCACGGTCACTACCGTTGTAATATATTCTGAAGACAGCCGGGACGCAACGTTTGCTCATGGAACTATTAACATGACTCACAGATCCATTCAAGATATCTTGCCGCTGATCGATAAACCGAGCCGTTACCTCGGGACGGAAACGAATATCATCCATAAAAACCATTCAACGGTGGCTTTGCGCATTGTTTTGGCCTTTCCGGATTTGTATGAAATCGGTACTTCTCACTTCGGGTTGCAGATACTCTATCATCTATTGAATCAACAAGATAAGATTGTTGCCGAAAGGGTATTTGCGCCGGATATGGATTTGCAGCGCCGGCTGCGAACCTCCGGTTTACCCCTGGTCTCGCTTGAATCGCACAAAGCCCTTATAGATTTCGATATCATTGGCTTCAGCCTGCTGTATGAGCTGAATTATACCAATCTATTGACTATTCTTGATCTGTCAAACATTCCGTTTTACGCGCGTCACAGAAACGACAGCCATCCGTTGATTATTGCTGGCGGACCCTGTACTTGTAATCCGGAACCGGTCGCTGATTTTTTCGACGCACTGGTGATCGGAGATGGCGAAGGCGTCATGATTGAGATGGCGGAGAAATGGCTTGCATGGAAAAAAGGCGGCAGCTGCGATCGTTCGAAGCTTATGATGCAGTGGTCTGACATTGAAGGCGTTTATATTCCCTCTTTTTTTGACCCTGTTGATACACCGGACGGCTTTCAAAAACTGGCGCCGAAATACAGGGGTTACCGCCGCATTAAACGTGCCATCGTCGGTGATCTTGATCACGCGCCTTTTCCCGAAGCACCGGTTGTGCCGTTCGGAAAGCCGGTACATGACCGGCTGCGGCTGGAAGTTGCCCGGGGGTGCACCCGTGGTTGCCGCTTTTGTCAGGCCGGCATGATTTACCGCCCGGTTCGTGAACGTTCTGTGGATACCATTCTTGGCCTCACCGAAAAATCTTTGGACAGCACGGGGTATGAAGATTTATCGCTGCTGTCGCTGAGCACGGGTGACTATGAGTGTATTGCGCCGTTAATGCGTTTGCTGATGACGCGCTGTGCTTCGGACCATGTTGCGGTTTCGCTGCCATCACTGCGGGCCGGTACACTGACACCGGAGTTGATGGCGCTGATTAAAAAGGTCCGTAAAACCGGATTTACCATTGCGCCGGAAGCAGGCAGCCAGAGACTGCGCAATGTCATCAACAAAAATATCGACGAAGATGAAATCGTTGCCACCGTTGAAAATGCCTTTCTGCTCGGCTGGCGGGTTATCAAGTTATATTTCATGATCGGTCTGCCGACCGAAAGCGATGAAGATCTTCAGGCGATCGTCGAATTGGTTGACCGGCTGCGAAAACTCAAGCGATCATCCAATCGGCGCGGGCAGATTAATGTCAGCGTGGCCACCTTTATTCCCAAATCGCATACGCCTTTCCAGTGGGACGGTCAAATTTCAGTGTCCGAATCCCGCAGGCGAATTCACTGGCTCCAAAATCAACTTCGGCAGCCGGGGATCTCTTTCAAGTGGCAGCATCCGCAAGTCAGTCGTCTCGAAGGTCTTTGGGCAAGGGGTGACCGTCGTTTGTCTCCGTTGCTGGTGGCGGCCTATCAACGCGGTTGTCAATTTGACGGATGGAGCGACCACTTTAAATATGATCAGTGGCTGGCGGCCTGCCGGGACTTGAATGTGGATATTGACTTTTACACGGACCGCCGGCGCGATAAATCCGAACCGCTGCCCTGGGATCACATCGATAGCCGGGTTGATAAAAATTTTCTATGGGAGGAATCGATAAAAGCCAGATCGGGGCAACCCACCGCCGATTGCCGCAAAGGTGATTGTAATCTGTGTGGGGTGTGTGATTTCGAAACGATCGCTCCCAGGGTATTTAATGTATGCCGCAGTGCGGAAGGCGCCCTAACCGGCAACAGTCAATCAGATAAAACCGCTTGGCGCAAATATGAAATCCTTTTTTCAAAGACGGATCAGGCGCGTTTTTTTGGTCACCTCGAGATGGTCAAGCTGTTTAGTCGCGCCATCAATCGCGCCGGTATCACCGTCAAATATTCAAAGGGTTTTCATCCCAAACCCAGGCTCAGCTTTAAAGATGCGTTGCCGGTCGGTCTCGAAAGCCATCATGAGATATTACACATTTCGGCAGCTGATGACATATCCGGTGACGAAATTTTAAAACGATTAAATTTGCAACTACCGCAGGGTCTTATGGTGGATGATTGCAGATTGATCGACGATGGGCCGCCGGCCGAATCAAACAAATTGACCACCTATCAGATTTTTTTGCCAACCGGTATTTTCAACGCCGAAACGCTCAAAGACTTCCATCTGCAGAGCGAACATGTCGTCACCAAAACAAACCGTAAAGGAAAAGTAATAAAACTCGACCTGCGAGCGGCTGTGGTCAACATTGCCGTGGTGACGGATTCAAAGATTGAAATGGTCTTACAGCCATCCTTTGGTAAAATTGTTCGACCGAATGAGATCCTTAAAGAAATTTTTACACTCACCGATGAACAGCTCAAATTCGCTAGAATTATAAAAATAAGGACGCAAACAGAATCGACACCGTCTGCCAAGTGATTGCATATGTTCAATTATCTAAATTATTATTGTAATGCGATCGGTAATGTGGCACTGAGTCAAGGTGATCGCTAGAATATTTGTACTTATCTGATTAATTGTATTCATCAGCATTTGAACCATGCACCGTAAGCTCGTCATAGATGAAGCTCCGCATGAGACACGGGTTGCGCTTCTCGAAGATGGCAACATCGTCGAGGTGTTTATCGAACGTGGCGACGAATCCGATATTGCTGGAAACATATACAAGGGCCGCGTTCAACGCGTTTTGCCGGGAATACAGGCCGCATTTGTGGACATTGGACTGCAGCAAGCAGCGTTTATTTACGTTGACGACGTTCTTGGCGATCGTTTTTATGAGTATGAACGCTATCTCGAGGGAACTGAAGAGTATGAAGTCGAACCCAACGAGGTGCAATCCGAGAAGATATTAGTGGCAGATGCTGATCGTGATCGCAACTTTCATATTGAAGAGCTGATTTCCGAAGGCCAGGAGATACTGGTACAGGTGTCAAAATCACCGATTGGGACCAAAGGTGCCCGGGTAACGTCTCACATATCAATACCGGGTCGTTTTCTGGTTCTGATGCCTACCTCCGATCACATCGGGATTTCCAGGCGGATAGAAGATCTGGATGAGAGAAGCCGTCTAAAGGACATAGTGGCCAACCTGCGAAATGGATCTTTTGGTTACATTGTTCGCACCGCAGCCGAGGCTTGTCGGGAAGAGAAACTGGCTTCTGAGATGGCGTTTTTGAACAATTTGTGGGGCAATATTCAGAAGAAATACAAATCGGCATCGACCCCATCCCTGCTGCACCAGGAATTGAATTTGAGTCTTCGCGCTGTCCGGGATTTGCTGATTTACGAAGCGGAAAGCTTGGTGACGGATTCGCGCACCGGTTATGAACAAATTCTGTCCTTTCTCGATGTATATATGCCGAACCTGAAAGAAAACGTGGCGCTGCATGAAAGCCTCGAGCCGATTTTCGATGCCTATAATCTGGAAGGCGATATCTCTCGGGCCTTGAAGCGCAAGGTATGGCTCAAGTCGGGGGGGTATATCGTCATCGAGCACACCGAAGCGTTGGTTGCCATCGACGTGAACACCGGCAGGTATGTGGGCAAACACAATCTGGAAGAAACGATTTTAAAAACCAATCTGGAGGCGGTGAGAGAAATCGCGTACCAGGTGCGACTGCGTGATATCGGCGGCATTATTATCATCGATTTTATCGATATGCAGAAAAAATCGAATCAGGAAAAGGTCTTTCATGAACTGAAAGAGGCGTTTCATAAGGATCGCAGCAAAAACCATATCCTTCCCATGTCGGAGATGGGGCTGATTCAGATGACCCGCAAGCGGAGTAAAAAACCGCTCTCGCGAATGCTCTGTGAACCCTGTTTGTACTGTGACGGGGAAGGATATCTGATTTCAAAAAGATCTATTTGTTATAATATTTACCGTGACATTCTGCGGGAAAGCCAGGATCCGTTGAGTGTTCGTCTATCGTTGAAAGTCAATCCCCAAATCGCCGAACTTCTGCGCGGAGAGGAGAACCGCCTGATTATTGAGCTCGAGAAGATCATCCGAAAACAGATCATCATTTACCCAAATCCCAATTACCACATTGAAGAGTTTGAAATTTTTGAAAGCTACCAGCGCTGATTGTCCATCGAGCTCACAGGGCATGGAACCAAAAAGTTTAAATTTGAAAAAATAAAACGCAAGCCAAAACAGATAATTAATCTTGACACGCAATTATGTCTATGATTATATTGCAAGATTCTGAACTTCGCCTGAAAAACGATATACTATGATCGATTAATATAAATCAAATTGACGGCACAACGAAAGGACGGACTGATTACACAAAAGGATTAAAACCATGAAGAGAACATTTCAACCAAGCAGAATTAAACGTGCCAGAAAGCATGGCTTCCTAAAACGCATGTCTACCAAAGCGGGTCAAAGAATTATCAACCGACGCAGAGCCAAGGGTAGGAATCGTCTATCGGCATAAGGTTCACGTGGCTGCCGATATTTTCGTCAGCACGAAATTGAAATTCATCAAATTCGGAAAAAGGGAAAAAAATTAAAAGAAAACCTGGCAATTTCATCAAACACCCATATCGTATCAAATTGAGGTAACAAGGGGTTTATAAGCGTTTGGTAATTCATTCGTTTTCGAAGGCTGACAGAATTTTAAAACGTCCCGAATTCATCCAACTGTCCAGGAACGGAAGAAAAATTCAGAACAGATATTTTATCCTCATTTATTCGCCGGGGCACCAAAATCAATCGCGTCTTGGAATAACTGTCAGTAAAAGAGTCGGTAAAGCGGTAAAGCGAAATAGGATCAAACGGTTGGCACGCGAATTTTTTCGCCGCAACCGGCACAGGCAAAAGGGCACCTGGGACATAAACATTATCGCCAAGAAACAAGCAGCTAGTCTGTCAACACAGCAGATATTTTTATCCATTGAAAACTTATTCAAGCACATTTCAGGGAATTTTGAGTCTTAAAAGGCTCATTGTGGTATTGGCCCTGTTTTTGATTCGAGGATATCAGGTGATATTGTCTCCTGTTTTAGGACCAGCTTGTCGATTTTACCCTTCCTGTTCTGAATACGCCTTACAGGCAATTGAACGGCACGGTTTATTAAGGGGTATTTACCTATCCGTCAGGCGACTGTTGCGCTGCCATCCGTTTCACCCTGGCGGAATTGATCTTGTTCCCTGAAATTGAAAATTGACAACAGGGTACAAAGATCATCGCTGTTTTCATTGGATCCCTAACCGTCAGCGATGACCGGCTTAAAAAACCCAACAATAAGACGTCAGCCTTCCACGATATCGTCGATGCCTTCAACTCGCGTGAAAGCCGGTATCGCCCTCTCCCGACCCCCGATTGTCGATGGATTAACTTCGCCGTGTATTCATCCCTTGGAAAGTACACAGGTCACGGTATGTGTGAAAACCGACCGGTATAAAAATTGTTGAAGATTAGGAGAAAATTATGGACCAAGCTCGCGTTTTTATCGCTATCGCGCTTTCTTTTCTAATATTTCTTGCGTGGGATTTCTTTTTTACACCTAAAACCCCACCGAGGAAACCGACACAGAGTACAGAAGAAGTCCAGAAGGTCGAAGAAAAAATTGCCACTGTAAAACCTTATGTAAAAGAAGCTGAGGTACAAACCGCTACAACACCGCCAGCTGTCAGTGAACCGCCTCAAGCTCAAAAAACTGCCCGAACGATAAGCATCAATTCTCCGTTTTATTCGGCCAAAATATCGGAACAAGGCGCGGCTTTTACAAGTTTGGTGTTGAAAGATTACAAGGAATTCGCCGATAGCGATTCGCCCTTAAAAGAGCTGGTACCTGCAGAAGCATACCCGGGTACCGTTACGTTGGGATTTCACAACCAAAGCCTGCTTGGATTTGACCAAGCCGTATTTACAACGGATTTTCGCGGTGAAAGCATGCAGGTTTCCGAAAAACCGGCCGATCTGCTATTCACATGGGTTTCCCAAGACGGTGTTGTGGTTGAAAAGAAATACCACTTTAATCCCGAATCCTATTTGATCGGTCTATCTGTAACCGTAAAAAACGGTTCGACCCGCACGATTCAAGATCGGCTGTATCTGACATTGATAAAAGTCGAAAAGGCCGACCAAAGAATGTATGGATTTTCCGGTCCCAGCGCACTGATCAACGGAAAACTTGAACAGATCGATATCGATGATATCGAGGATCAGGACACGTTTAATGGTGATATAAGCTGGATTGCCATTCAGGATCGATATTTTATATCCAGCATCATCCCCAAAAACCCGGTCGCAGCCACCATGCGTCTTGCCATTGAAGGCGAGAATATCATTATAAACCGTCTTTTGCAGCCGCAAACCACCTTTCATCCCGGGACCCAGCAAACGTTTGATTTTGATTTGTTTCAGGGGCCCAAGAGCATGAAACTTCTTAATAGTTATAACAATCAACTCGACAAAGCGATTAACTTTGGCTGGTTTCATTTTCTTGCCAAGCCCTGTTTATTGCTCATGAATTTCATCTATGACAATTTAATTCCGAACTACGGCATTGCGATCATTATTCTCACCTTGATTACGAAAGGGATTCTGTGGCCCCTGGGAACAAAAAGTTATAAATCCATGAGCCAGATGAAAAAAATGCAGCCGTTGATCCAGGAACTCAAGGAAAAGCATAAAGATGATCGCAAGAAGATGAACGAAGCGACGATGGCCCTGTATCGAACCTATAAAATAAACCCTCTGGGCGGTTGTCTTCCGATGGTGGTTCAGATCCCGGTCTTTTTTGCCCTATATCGGATGCTCTACGAAGCCATCGAACTGCGGCACGCGCCATTTATTTGGTGGATCAACGATTTGTCAGCCCCGGACCGTCTGTTTAATTTTAATTTTTCCATTCCCTTTATGCAGCCGCCGTACGGTATACCCGTACTTACGCTGATTATGGGGGCTTCGATGCTGTTGCAACAGAAGATGTCGCCCCCCATGGGCGATTCAACCCAGGCCAAAATGATGATGCTGATGCCGATCGTTTTTACGTTTATCTTTATTAATTTTTCATCCGGACTTGTATTGTACTGGCTGGTAAACAATATCTTTTCAATGGGCCAACAATACTACATTCAAAAGAAATTTGCATAAATTCGGAGGTAACGCATGACGCCGACGATGGAGCTTGAAGCTAAAAATGTCGAAAAGGCTATTCAGAAAGCCTGCGAGCAACTTAAAATTTCTCGTGAAAATCTGAAATATAATGTCATTTCATATGGTTCTACAGGTATCATCGGACTTGGACGAACGAAAAAAGCTCGGATTCGGGTAACCTTACCTGATAAAAATTCTGAAACTGTAACTGAAACCAGTGACCACGAGCATGCGGATCTCGATAATGATGGTGATGTAAAGCGCCACGTGCAATCACTCATCCAGAATACATTCATCCCAAAGCCTAGGCCGACGTTTCCGGAAACACCACGGGATCTTGGAATGGATGTACTCCAACGCATTATCGATTCAATTACCTCAGATGCACGTATCATCGTGGATGAAAATTCGGAACGTATCCTGTTTAAAGTCAAAGGGGGAAACTCCGCGGTTCTCATCGGAAAACACGGTCAGACGCTAGAAGCCATTCAATCGCTGGTCGAAAAAATCGTTAACAAACACAATTCGGAAAGAATTCGCGTGCAGGTGGATGTTGAGGGCTATCTTGAAAACCGTAAAAACAACCTCATACGGCAGGCGGAACGAATGGCCCGGAAATGTAAAAAGATTCGAAAACCGGTGACAGTCGGATATATGAATGCCTATGATCGCCGAATTGTTCACCTCGCACTGAAAAATGACAACGAAGTCTCGACCCAAAGCTTAGGAGAAGGTTTGCTGAGAAAACTGATGATATTTCCCAAAAGAAACTCATATCAAAGAAGACGATATCGCTAAGGGTTTGCGGAGAATTAACTGTACATTTAAAATCAGAATGGAGCCTTCAACCATAGCAGCTATTGCGACGCCACCCGGGGCAGGGGGCATCGGTATTATCAAAATTTCCGGACCGGAGGCGGTAAAGATTGCCGGTGCAGTATTTCGCAATCGATCTAATCACTCGCAACCAAAAACTGCAAAACCAGTGGAGCCCAAAGCACCAGAAGAGCGTTTCTTTCGTTCTCATTACCTGTATTACGGGCATATTGTTGATCCTGTGACCCGGCAAAACATAGATGAAGTGCTGCTGACGGTTATGCACGCCCCCAAGTCCTATACTCGCGAAGATGTGATTGAAATTCAAGCTCACTCTGGACCGGCTGTTCTACGTGCGATATTTGATCTGGTGCTAGGCCAGGGTGCCAGAATTGCCGAGCCGGGTGAGTTTACCAAGCGTGCTTACTTAAACGGACGGATTGATTTGACTCAGGCCGAAGCCGTGATCGATATTATCAACGCCCGAACGGATTCGGCATTGCAGGCAGCCACCAACCAGGTGGACGGAAAGCTAAAATCGATTGTTGAAAGTATAAAAAACGAGCTCTCCGATCTGTTGGTATTCATTGAAGCCGGTATTGATTTTCCCGAAGATGTAGAAGATATTCTTCCTACCCCAAAGATCATACCCAGAATCCAAAGTTGTGTTGTTCAATCGATTGAGGATCTTATTCACCGATATCAGGCTGAGCATGTCTATCGAGACGGGCTCAACCTTGTTATCATCGGACGGCCGAATGTCGGTAAATCGAGCCTGATGAACTGCCTGGTTCAGAAGGATCGCGCCATCGTTACTGCCACCCCTGGAACAACGCGCGATCTGATTGAAGAAGGCCTTCAAATTAATGGAATTCCGATTAATGTTATCGACACCGCTGGTTTGCATGATACCGATGATCCCATTGAAACTATCGGCATTCATAAAGCTGAACAGCGTATTGCCAGCTCCAATTTGGTACTGTTGGTAGTTGATGCCGGCGAGCCATTGATTGCGGATGACCTTCAAATATACAGAAAGCACCAGGAAAAAAACATGATACTGGTGGTCAACAAGATGGATCTCGTCAAAGATACAGACACGTTTCGGCTTGAAGTTCCTGAAAATTGGAATGGTATTGCTCAGGCACGGCTCTCCGCTCTGTATGGCGAAGGCATCGACACGCTCAAGGAACTTATCGTTCAAAACGCGATCGGAGATTTAGGTCATGTCCCGGATCATTCGATTATCCCAAATTTGAGGCATGAAAACGCTCTAAAAAAATGCCAGGATGCGGTGCATAGCGTTATCGCTGGTCTGCAGAATAACCAGCCGGTTGAATTGATCGCCATTGACATCAAAGAAGCAATTGAATGGCTCGATTCAATTGTCGGAACAAAGCCGTCAGCCGATGTCCTGGATCAAATCTTCAGCCAATTTTGCATCGGTAAGTAATGTTTCACGTGAAACAAGGCGTTAGGTTATAACAAGATTGAATAGTCTATCCGGTCTTCACATCAAAAATATCCAATACTGGCTTGATGAAAAGAGGTAAAATAGCATGGATTTTGATTTTACGCCGTATTTTAAAAAATATGAAGAGATTCTGAAAGTGGCCGATCAAGTGTTTGATCGGGTAGGGCAGGAGTACACTGCGTGTGTTAAGTGTAAAATCGGTTGTGCGGACTGCTGTCATGCCTTGTTCGATCTGACTCTGATCGAGGCGCTTTATCTCAACCACAAATTTAATGCTGAATTTGAGGGGCCGGCGCGGGAAGAGCGCTTAGTGCGCGCCAACAAAGTCGATCGTCAGATAAACAAGATCAAACGCAAGGCGTTTGGGGATTTACGCGCGGGCAAAGATGAAAATGTAATACTGGCTGACTTGGGCCGTGAGCGAGCCCGTTGTCCGCTGCTGAACAAGGAAGACATGTGTGAGCTTTATCCTTATCGGCCGGTTACCTGTCGTTTTTACGGAATACCCACTGCTATCGGTGGCAAAGGCCATACGTGCGGACTATCCGGTTTTGTTGAAGGCGAGCAATACCCGACGGTGAACCTGGACAAGATTCACGAACAGTTGCAGAAGATCAGCGCTGAACTCGTCCGGGATCTTGGAACCAAGTATTTCAAATTGGTGGACATGCTCGTTCCGCTTTCCATGGCATTGATCACCAAATACGATGAATACTATCTGGGGCTCAAAGAGCTGGAAGAAGAAAAGGTGACCCGGCCTAAAGCGCGTCGAAAAGGGAGAAGGTGATGGAGGAAATTTCGGCGAAAGAGGTTGAAACGCGGAAAAAGGCGATTTTCGATGCCATGTCTTCCAGAGGTCAGAAGCGGATTCTCAAGATTGGATATGACAAGTGGGACCCGTTTCAGGAGCCAAAAGATCCGATCGATATTCGCAAGGATAAAAGTAAACGAACCACCCAGCAGTTGGTGCAGGAGTTTTTACAATCCCGCCCGCTGCAAGACTACAGCAATGCTTATGGCAGAGGGGTGCTGGAAATCGCCTTGGGCATCGTTAATGACGACGAGCGTTTTGTCGGGATGTACGAATTCTCCTACTGGTATCACGACCTCTTGATGAAAGAGGGCGTAGAAGAATAATCACGGCACATCCAAAATCCGCCCCAGCCACGACGATGCCCATCCTGTTCTGGTTGAGGACCCTTCCTGGTGAACACCGGCGGCAGACCCATTAGAGTTTATCGCCGATACGTTGTTCCCGTTACGTATTCTTCGAATTCAGTGGGTCCGATCTGAAATGCTTCCAGCATGGACTCGATCTTCATTCTTTCCGGGTTTTCTTTCCACGCGAACCAGTTTTTCATGCTTTGCCAGGTGGCGATGACAGCAACACTTTGCGGATTCTCAAATTCCATCAGGGTTTCACCGGAAATGTATCCGGGTTGATCCATGGCTGCTGCACGCATTTTGTTAAGGATCGCCACAATCTCCCTGCCGCTGTTTTTCTTGAATTTTCTTTTTATAAAGATTTTTGCAACCATATCACCCCTCTATTTGTTGCACGGTTATGAGATTTGGCATATTGTCGGAACTGACGATTCCCTCCTGGGCCATAAATGACATACGCGGAGATGGCGGGTCAAGGGAAAAGGCATTGAGAAAAAAACCCCGAATCACTGGGAGCCATTATTTTACCAGATGTTCGGGGTTTTATCGAAACGGTATATTATGCCGAGACCGGATTACATCATATTAAAGCTCCACAAAATACCGGCGCAGACTGCGGAGCCGATCACCCCGGATGAGTTGCAAGCCATGGCGTGCATCAGCAAATAATTCGAGGGATCCGCTTTTAAGCCGACCAGATGAACTTCACGGGCGGATCCGGGCACGGCCGAAACACCGGCTGCACCCAATAACGGATTGATCTTTTGTTTTAGAAACAGATTCATTATCTTGGCGAAAATAACGCCCGAAGCGGTGGCAATACTGAAAGCGATCGCCCCGAGGAAGAAAATGCCGACGGATTTAGGCGTCAAAAATACATCCCCCTGGGTGCTGGCACCGACCGTAAATCCGAGAAAGATCGTCGCCGTATCAATGATTGCGCTGCTTGCGGTTCTAGCTAAACGATCCACAACTCCGGACTCTTTCATAATGTTGCCGAAGAAAAACGGTCCCAGAAGCGGAATGGAAGCAGGTGCCAGAAAGCAACAGAGGATTAGCCCTATGACCGGAAAAATCAGACGTTCGAGTTTGGAGACTTTCCGAATTTCCGGCATGTGAATCACCCGCTCCTGTTTCGTCGTCAGCAAGTGCATGATCGGCGGTTGAATAATCGGTATCAGGGCCATATATGAATAAGCGGCAATGGCGATCGGACCGATTAAATGCGGCGCCAGCTTGGCGGTCAAGAAGATGGAAGTCGGCCCGTCTGCTCCGCCGATGATCGCGATGGAGGAGGCCTCGTTCGGCGCAAAACCAAGGGCCAGAGCACTTAATAGGGTTGTGTAGATACCCATCTGGGCGGCTGCACCCAAAAGTATCAGTCTGGGCATGGCCAGCAGGGAGGAAAAATCGGTCATGGCACCCAAGCCTAAAAATACGATCGAAGGATATACGCCGGATGTCACACCGAAATATAAATAATGCAGGACGCTGTTAGATTCATAGATCCCCAGACCGAATCCCTTAAAAAAAGGAACGTTGCCGACCAGAATCCCGAAACCGATTGGTAAAAGCAGCAGTGGTTCATATTCTCTGGCAATTGCCAGATAAACAAAGGTGGAGCCGACCACGATCATGATAAGGTGGCGGTAGTCCGCTAAATAGTAACCGGTATTGGATAAAAATTGGGTTAAGAGCTCCATGAAATCAGTTCCTTGTTTATATTAAAGCTATCATCTAATCTCAGTTATTGCCATTTGAACATACCGTCTCCAACCGGTAGAAGAATTCCAGCTTCCCTCAAACTTCTAATCGCCAGATGAACATGGGGCAGACCGGATTCTGTGGCGATCTCGTACAGCCGTTTCAACTCGAACGTCTCGCCGAATTCGGCAGACAACAGTCTGTAGCGCTTTCGCAGTTCATCTATATCCAAAAGATATCGTGGTTGAGCAGTATCAGTTTCTACTTTAGTTTCAACTGGCTGTGTCTTTTTATTGGCCCAGTTTTCAATCATGGCAACAACTTTGTGAAGCTGGGAGATAACAAAAGAAAGAACTGACAGGCCAAACATGACGATTAGGGCGCCGGCTGCCGCCATTGCCCAGCCATTATGGTGGTTTATTGCCTCGATACCGTACACGGGAAACCTCCGGATTTTTTTATTGTGGATGATTGAAATCTTTCTAGCCACCATAACTGGCAGGAAAAGTCAACAACTATCAAAGATAATCTAAAAGACCGGAAAGCTGATGTGGTTTGCGGTGGTTTAGTGATTGGGTTGGCGGGTACCGTGTTTTCGCTTGCCACCAAGCAGGGATGGGGGCGAACCCAGGTTGCGGAAGGGACCGGCTGGATAGCACCGGCCCTGGTGATTTTCGGAGGTTGGCATCCGGTTCGGGTGACTAGCGGTGCTTGCCTGTTTTCATTTTTACAGGTGACGGGGATCTAATTCCAGGGCTGGTTTCCGAACTACCGGTCCAGGTTTTTCAGGTAGCACAATTTCCGCTGATGATTTTCACGCTGGTTCTGATGCATCTGGCTCAAAAATAATCGGCTCTCAACGAGGCGGAATAAAAAGCCTGATTGAAATCCATCCTCAGATTGTTTTCAGGTGCTGCACCGAATGCCTTGGGAAAATCCTATCAAACCGAGTGAAACTATCAGAAATAACTCGACCCGTCCCAACAGTGGGTGCACAGTTTCTCCTTGGGCAGACCGATAGCCTCCACCAGGTCTTCCAACCGCTGATATTTAAGAGAAGTCAGTTTTAGCCGCTGCCGGATCTGCTCCACCATGGCCTGATTGGCCCGGGTATCGGCCGTGGCATATTCGTCGAGATGTTTGTCGGTGCCGCCTTCGAGATCATGGATCACACTACGGCCGGCCAGAGCCAGGGTCGAGCGGGAAGTCGAAAAATTTAGAAACTCGCAAGAGTATATCAGCGTCGGGCATGCCGGTCGCATGTGGACTTCCCGGGCGCCGTAATCGAAGAGAATCTGGATGTTGTCCTTGAGCTGGGTTCCCCTTACAATTGAGTCCTCGCAGAACAGGATCTTCTTGTCTTCGATCAGTTGCCGGATGGGTATGAGCTTCATTCTGGCCACCAGGTCCCGCATAATCTGATTCTGGGGCATGAAACTGCGCGGCCAGGTCGGGGTGTATTTCACAAAGGGACGCACGTAGGCTGTTTTTTTTTCATTGGCGTAACCGATGGCATGCCCGATTCCCGAATCCGGGATGCCGGCCACAAAATCGATATCCGTGTTGTCGCGGCGTGCCAGCGCTGCCCCACAGCGATTGCGGACGTATTCCACGTTGATACCCTCATATTCGGATGCTGGATATCCATAGTAAACCCACAAAAAAGCGCAGATCTGCATGGCACTGCCCGGTTGAATCCGCTGCTCGTAACCTTCAGCGGTCAGGAAAAACGTTTCACCCGGGCCAAGGAATCGATCCACCTCGTATCCAAGATTGGGAAAAGCACTGGACTCAGAAGCGACGGCATAAGCATCCGTCTTTTTACCGATGATCAACGGTGTGCGGCCCAGCCGATCACGGGCTGCATATATTCCGTGTTCGGTGAGAAGCAACATGGAACATGATCCTTTAATTACTTTCTGGGCGTGGGCAATACCGGCTTCGAATGACTCTGCCTCACAGATCAACATGGCCACCATTTCCGTCGGATTGGTGATCCCGCCGGCTGTTTCGGTGAAATGCCGCCGCTGGCTGAATGCTTGTGATTCCAGTTCGGACATGTTGGTGATTCGTCCGACGGTCACGATGGCGAAAGTTCCCAGGTGGGAGCCGATCACCAGTGGCTGGCCGTCATAGTCGCTGATAACACCGATCCCATTACCGCCTTTGAATTTTTGCAGATCGGGTTCAAACTTGGTTCGAAAGTAATTGTTTTCGATGCTGTGTATGGATCGCTTGATTTCGCCGGCGTTTTTTACCGCCATGCCCCCGCGTCGAGTGCCCAGGTGGAAGTGATAATCCGTTCCGAAGAAAAGGTCGCTGACACAATCAGATTTTGAAACAACGCCGAAAAGTCCACCCATGCTGATCACCTCGATAATGAGTTGAATTAAAGTTAATTAAAAGAATTTGAAAATGAAAGTCACATTTCTTTTTTTCCGATAATCATCAACCGAAGATCCATAACATTTGTATTGGTAGGGCCGGTGATCAACAGATCGTCCAGAGGTTTAAAAAAATTGTAGGCATCATTATCGGCCAAATACACTGCGGCATCCATTCCAAGATCGTGGGCTCTTTTGAGCGTGTGCGGATCTGCAAACGCACCTGCCGCGTCGGTGGGGCCATCGGTGCCGTCCGTGCCGGCGCAAAGAACCACTATGGGTCCGGCATCGGCGATATCCATGGCAGCGGCCAGTGCAAACTCCTGGCTTCGACCGCCTTTTCCACTGCCAGTAAGTGTTACGGTTGTTTCACCGCCCGATAAAATGCAAGCCGGCGCCTTAATCGGGTGGCCGGTTTTCAATACTTCTTTGGCTATTCCGCAATGGACCTTTGCCACGCACCGGGTTTCGCCTTCGATCATCGATGACAGCACCAGGGTCTGATAGCCCAACCGGCGGGCTTCCTGTTCGGCAGATTTAACCGCTTCAATATTGCTACCGATAATCAGGTTATGGGTTTTGGCAAAAAATGGATCGCCGGCCTTCGGGGTTTCCGGGACCTGACCCGCCAGACCGGTTTCCAAATGACCGACCGTCTTGGCAGGCAATTTGTCGCGGACACCATAAGCATCAATGATATCGAAACAATCTTGATATGAGCTGGAATCCGGGACCGTAGGGCCGGAAGCTATCACATCAAGATCATCACCAACAACATCCGATAGCATAAATGAAACGATCGTAGCAGGGTAGGCGGTTTTCGCCAATTGTCCCCCTTTGATGCGTGACATATGTTTTCGGATGGTATTCATTTCGTGAATCGTTGCCCCACAGTCCGTCAGGACACGAAAGGTCTCTTGTTTGTCAGCAAGGGCAATGCTTTCAACGGGCAATGGCAGCAGGGCCGAGCCCCCGCCGGATATCAGGCAAATCACCAGATCTTGCGCATCGGCATCCGCCAGTAAATTCAGTATGCGCTGGGCACCCTTGACGCCACTCTCGTCTGCCAGGGGATGTCCGGCTTCCACCAATTCGATTCGTTTTACCGGTGCTGTATAGCCGTACTTTACGTTGACGGTGCCGCCTGTTACCCGGTCTTCGAGTATTTCTTCCAGGGCGAGGGCCATGGGAGCTGATGCTTTTCCGGCACCTACTACCAGAATCCGACGAAATTCGGACAGATTGATCATTGTCTCGCCGACGTGCAAGCTATCACCGTCGCGCCGGCAGTATCGTTTTACCGCCGCAGCCGGTTCAACGGCTTCCACACCCTTTAGAAATATTTGCCGGGCTGCCTCTCGCATGTGTGAAATGTCGTAATGGGCATCATTCATTGCTTAGCTCCAATACCGATCCAGATTGTTGGATCGGCCAATATAGGATAGGGTTATGGTTCCAGAGCGATGGCCGTGATTTCCACTTTGGCACCTTCGGTCGGAGTAAATACCGCCATTTACCTTGTACATTGAAATACTACCGCTTGCGCATTTAGAGTGAAATTCGTTTAAACTGGATTTCGGGATTTGACGCCTGGATAGCCCTTAAAATGATCGTCAGGGACTTCTTTTTGTAAAAAAACATATACGCTTTTTCATTTTCTAGCGCAAACCGTATAAAACCCAGAAACATCGGCGCAGGTGGTCCCTCTACCATGAAAATATCTCTAAAGTTCAAGTGGATGCTTCGACGAAAGCCGACCAATCGCATCGTGTCGTTCGAATCATTTACGGCTTTGTAAAAAATCCCCAAAGACCAGTACCAGCTAAAGCTGAAAAGGCCAACGGTTACCAAAAACAACACCGTAGATATTTGTCCGTCCACGAATTTTTTGATTATCAGGGGCACAAATATAACGGTCCAAGCAGCCAGTATGGCATAAAAAACCGCAACATAAAGCATTGGGGCCTGATAGACAGTAGCATTTTGCTCTTCATAGGGCTGGTGCATACCGGCTGTATCCTTTTGGAAACAAACTATTCCATGGCCTCAATGACCAGTTGAGTCAGATCTTTTACTATCAGATCTGATTTGGACCTTTTTACGCGTGTTTCCATGGTGCGAACACACTGCTGGCATGCAGTGAGGACCGTATCTGCTCCCGCTGCCTTTATGGCGTCGAGTTTTGTTTGGGCAACTTGAGCAGACAGATCGGGATCAGTCATCTCCACATTGCCGCCGCCACCGCAGCATTCGGAGAATTTTCGGTTCATGGGAAGCTCCACGAACTTGAGACCGGGGATGGATTTGATAATCTCTCTGGGCTCTTCATAAATACCGGTATTTCGGCCGAGATCGCAGGGATCGTGATAGGTTGCAACGCCAGAGATATCATTCTTGAGTTCGAATTTGCGGTCTTTGATCAACTCCAGGATCAATTGGCTGGCGTGCATCAATTTTGCTTCCGGCTTATAGAAATGGTGCCATGTATGGTAGCAGGACGGGCAGGTAAAAACGATGGTCTTAGCACCCACGTCCGCTACCTTTTTTAGATTATGTTCTTTCATTGCTTCCAATTTCTCCGGCATTCCGGCACCAATTAGTGGAAAACCGCAACACCACTCTTCCCCTCCCAGAACGGTGAAATCCACACCGGCCGATTGCATAATTTTGGCCATATTGGCGGGGATTTTCTGGACCATGGGGAAAAACGAGGCCACACAGCCAACGAAGAAAACAATGTCGGCCTTTGGCTTTTCAAACGCATCCTCGGGCAGTTCTTTGATAAGTTCCTGCCACTCCGTACGATCCTCCTGATCCTCGTCCGAGATGTTGTGGCTCTCCTCGAGAATTTTCACCAAACGCTTGGCCACTTTCGGATAAAAACCCGCATCAACCTGGCATTCGCGGTTTTGGAAAATGAGATCTTTGGTTTGGACGCTGGACAGGCAAACGGCCGTACAGGCGCCGCAACCAAGGCAGGTAAAAATGGCTCTTTCCGTATCCTCATTCAGCTCCAGTTTATTTTCAATGGCGAATCGTGTGATGGCATTTCGTCCCCTGGCAGAATAAGACTCTGCCTTTTTAACCAGATAGGTGGGACAACTTGGCAGGCAAAATCCGCACTTATTGCATTTTACCACTTCATCGTAGGACAATTTTTTTAGCTGTACAATGTTCATTGATGTCACCTTCCCTGCGTATTATCTTGTCTGATCTACCGAATGAATGAAGATTTAAAGACCCTCAACAAAACGGCCCGGGCTCATCATTCCGGTGGGATCCAGCTGGTTTTTCAGTCGCTTCATGATCACGAAACTGGAGCCGATATCTCCCCAAATTTTCAACTTGTCTTTTACATCCGCGGGTGCGCTCTGAATGACCAGATTACCATCAATCTCACGACAACGCTCCAGCAATTGCCCCAATGCCGTCACGGCATTATCCGTAGCCGCGGTATCATTTTCATCGATAAGCAAGCCGGTGTGGCAAATACCGCTGCCGGCATGGGTCTGGAAGTAATAATCAAGATTGGCCTTGGAAAAGATAGATTCTCCTGAATCAATGATACTTTTTCCCAAAGAAAGCGGGTAATTCAGCTTGGCCTTAATGATACCGGAGAATTTTTTGTCGACTGCGGCTGAAAGATTGCTAATCGCCGGCCAAAACGAGCGGTGATCATCTTCCTCAAGCACTGCATCCCCCCCGGCTCCGCTGCCGTTGGCCATTTCCAGTATTTCGCTGTACATCCGGTTTACGGCAGGGATAAAGGTCTCGAAGGCGACTGCCGCTACATAGCCATTAGAATCAAATTCGGGGATATCATCCATGGCCAGTTGGTTGTAGGCTTCACCGTTCATTATTTCTACTGCCGCTGGCAATAGACTGGTTTCAAATATACGCTCGGCAAAGGCGTATGCTTCCGCAAAACTGGCAAAGGAAACCAGAAGGGTTTGCATTTTTTCCGGCAAAGGGAGCAGTCGCATGGTCATTTCACATAGGATCCCCAGAGTTCCCATGGAACCCACCATCAGTTTGGAGACATCGTAACCGGAAACATTTTTAACGGTCTTTCCCCCCGATCCAATAATATCCCCATTGGGGGCTACATAACGGATGCCGATAATGGAATCTCTGGGAAGATTATAGAGAAGTCGCCTGGGCCCTGTGGAATTGGTGGCAATAATGCCCCCGATGGTTGCGTTGTTGGCATAAGGTGGATCGATGGGAATAAAGCATCCACTGTGGGATCGGTCAGAACAGATAATCTCATCGCTTTCTGCGCCAAGGTCCTCCAAGGGCAGGTAGCACCGGTCTTCCTGTGTTGCCAGCCTGGCTTGAATATCCCTGAATTTCACACCCGCTTCCACGGTCATGGTCAAATTTGAAGTATCCACGTCCAGCATGTGGTTCATGCGGGCGGTGCACACCACCAGGTCCAGTTTTTGGGGGGGATTGCCCATGGCCATTTTAGTCCCACTGCCACGGGCCACGATGGACAGATTCTCCCGGTTTGAAAACTTTACCACATCGGCCACTTGATTGGTGTTTTTAGGAAACACAATCGCCTTGGGTGCGACCATATCCACGGCATATTCAGCAGTGACAGCGGGATCTGTTATTACATTTTCTTTGCCCAGAATTTCAATGAGATCTTTAATTTTTTCTATTGTTTCTAACACGTTCAATCTCCTTATAAATATACAATACTAATCTCAAAGGGCCTAGGATTCCGCGGGAATCATCTTGCCTGGGTTTATGATGTCATCTGGATCAAAAGCCTCGTGTATCTTTCGCTCCAGTTCCAGATCACATTCGTTGAAAATTAAGCTTGTCTCCTTTAATTTTTCAATCCCGACCCCATGTTCTCCGCTGATGGTTCCTCCTGCGTCAGCGCAAGCTTTCAAAATTTCGGTCGACGCTTTATGAACCCGGGCCGCTTCGTCTTCATTCCGTTCATCAAACATGATCAACGGGTGGAGATTGCCATCCCCGGCGTGGAAAACATTTCCGATGGCAACATCGTATTTCTTGCCGATTTCAATCACCTGATTCAGAACCTCCGGAAGCTTTGTTCGAGGTACCGTTCCATCACAGCACATATAACTGGGTCTTACCTGTCCTACAGACCCAAAAGCTCCCTTGCGCCCTGCCCAGAGTACGTTTCGCTCGGCATCATTTTTGGCCAACTTCACATCGCGAACATTGTTTTGCCGGCAAATTTCCATAATTTTTTGGGCATTATCATCCATTCCTTCGGGCATGCCGTCAAGCTCGATGATGAGAACGCAGGCAGCATCCAGCGGATATCCAACTTTTATGGTCGCTTCCACAGCGCGCATGACTGTATTATCCATCATTTCCAAAGTGGCCGGAATGATACCTTCGGCAACGATCGCGGACACCGTGTTGGCCCCGTCTTCGATGGCATCGAATATGGCCAGCATGGTCTTGACCGTTTCAGGCGCCCGTTCAAGCTTCAGGATCGCCTTGGTCACCAGACCGATGGTGCCTTCACTGCCTACAAAAAGGGCGGTAATATCGTAACCGGCGTTATCCCGGGCTTTACCGCCTGTGGTTATCACCGAACCGTCATTGAGGACCACCTCCAGACCCTGCACATGGTTTGAGGTAACACCGTATTTGAGACAATGCGGACCACCTGAATTTTCAGCCACATTGCCACCGATGGTGGAAACTTTTTGGCTGGCAGGATCCGGTTGATACACGAACCCCTTTTTTAAAACCTCGGTTTGCAGATCCAGAGTAATGACACCCGGTTCCACGGTAGCCGTTCGGTTGGCATAATCGATTTCCAGGATGCGATTCATCCGGGAGAAATGAACGACGATGCCGCCTTTGACGGGGATCGTGCCGCCGGTCAAGTTGGTGCCGGATCCCCGACCGAGAATCGGAATCTTTTCCTGGTTGGCCAGGGCCATGATTTTTGAAACCTCCTCGGTGGAATCCGGTAAGACGACGACATCCGGTTTGGCCTTGTCAAGGGAGGCATCATAGCTGTACAGCATAAGATCCATATCCGAACTTAAGACATTTTCCGGACCCACAATTTCTTCCAGGCAGGCAATGAGTTCATTTCTGTCCATGAGGATTTCCTCCGATTTACATGTTTTTTATTTTTTCCAATTCTCCGTCCCAGGCGGCATCCAGGATCGGTCCCATAAATTCATCCACCAGACCGGCATTGAGCGGGACGGGCATATTCTTAAGTTTCATATCCAATTGCGGATCCTTGGCGGCGGTGAGACAGCGTTGGATATGTTCTCTCCCAACCCCCTGGACATCACTCAGACATGTGGGAAAGCCTACGAAGCGGCTGAATTTGATCATGCCCCGGGCCACTGCCAGCCCCAGTTCACGGCCGGACAGGGCATTTACGTCTTCTTCTATATAGCCGTACTTTTTATAGATCGTGCCGACACGTTGTAATTTCGTTTCGATGGCCGGTGCGAAAAATACCGTGTAGTAGGGATTCATCAAAGCGCAGGCACGGCCATGGGAGAGCACATCCACCAGAGAAAAACTGTTCAGATGCGGCCCGGAAGTACCGCTGATCATGATGGCATAACCACCCAAATCGGTGCCCAAGCCCAAAAGCATTCGGGCATCTTTGTCGGTCGGGTCATTTTTTACCCCTGTAAGGCCTTTGATCAGGGTTTCGATGCCGAGTTCAGCCACTTGTCCGGCCTGATTTTCGATCTCAGGGAGTGCGCCAAAGTAAACTTCCAGGCAGTGGGCGATGCCATCGAAACCACCGTCAAGAGTCAGGCTCATGGGCTGAGAGGTTGTTACATCATAATCGAAAATACAGCGTGGCGGTACGATCGCCTCGTCCACAATCAGTTTCTTTTGCCCCTTCACAGGATCCGTGATGTTGGAATACTTCGTCAAATGCGCACCCGAGCTGGCCGCCATCATGATGGCCAGCACCGGCATGATCGTGCGGCCGGACTCCTGGCAGACTTGTGTGACCTGCCCCACACCGAAGAAAGGATCGATTTCCGGTTGGATATCGCCCAGGGTGGCCAAAACAGCTGCGGCCTTGGAAGCGTCAATTCCCGACCCACCGTCGGCAACCACCACAACATCTGGTTTTTTATGCATAATGTGGCTGTGGAGTCGATAGACATCCACAAAGGGTGCATTTGGATCGGCGGATTTTACGATGTCCACCACCTCGGTGCCTGCCTTTTCAATGGATTCAATAATTCGCTCCTGAATCGGGTTGAACCAGTCGAATTCTATCGGTCCAACAAACATGGCCTTTTTCCCCAGTTCTTTGGTGAATTTCCCTGTGGCCTTATCCAGCACGCCACTGCCGAATGCGTATGTGTCCCCCTTAAATTCTCTTAACACTTCTGAGGCCCTGGTTTTTAGGTCTGACATAGCTTTTCTCCTCACACTATTTTTAGGATGAACAAAAATTTTTGATATGGCAGGCCATAGACCTACTCGAATTCCCTGATGGCGTCAATAGAAGCACCCATTGAGCAATCCGTATCCTTTTCCAGGATAATGTCTAACACATAGGGTATGCCCGCATCAACGCCCCGCTTGAGAGCAGCATTAATTTCGTTAGGATCGGTAACACGCTCTCCTGCCGCCCCGCACGCTTCGGCAAACTTTACAAAATCAAATCCCCTGCCTTCATTTTCAGGGATATACGCCGTCTGTCCCTCCTCCAGACTGCCTACGGCAGCACTCGTCCCGCCTTCGGCCATCCTGGGTATTTCCTCGTATTTGCACTCCTGAAAGCAGTCATAGCATATCTGGACCTCGTATTCCATATCATACAGGTATTTTTCCGCCTGGCGAATGAGACCAAGGTATCCGTTGTTAAGCACGACGATTAAAAAGGGTACTTTGTACATTACAGAAACAGGTAATGCTTCCATGCAGAATTGAAATCCGTAATCGCCCACGACGGTCACCACCTGCTTGTCGGGTCGGGCGACCTTGGCGCCGATGGATGCGGGCATATCCCATCCCAGAGGCCCGGCGCCACCGCAATCCAGATAATGGCGAGGCTTGGTAATTTTCTGCAGCTGGCCGGACCAAATCTGATTCAACCCGATGCAGGTTACAAAAACCGTTTCTTCGTCAAAGAATTCATTGAGTTCCTTGAACACCCTTTGCGGTTTGATCGGGATATCCTCATAATCGGTTTTTCGTTCCATCTCGGTCCGAATCTGCGGAATCTTCAGGTCAATCGGTCGCGATTTTATCTTGCGCCGTTCAATTTCTTCCAGCAAAGCCTGCAGGGTGAGTTTCGCATCGGCGCAAATGCCCAGATCCGGGGCGATGTTCTTTCCCAGCTGGGCAGGATCAACATCCACATGAATAAATTTTCGATCCCCTTTATATACACCGATATCGCCTGTGTGACGGTCATTGAATCGCGCCCCTAATGCAAATACGAGGGTGGATTCCAAAAATACTTTGTTGCCGGACGGTGTGTTGCATTGGATACCAACCTGACCGGCCATCAGGGGATGGTTCCAGGGCATTCCGCTTTTTCCCATATAGGTGGCAACCACGGGAATCTGAAGCGCTTCGGCCACCGCCCGAAATTCATCACAAGCATCTGCAAGGATAACACCGCCTCCCAGGAGCATGATCGGTTTCTCAGCTTCTAGCATCATGTCGAGCGTTTTGGCTACCTGTTTTGGGTTGGGCGGCGTTTGAAAAATGGGCAAGGGCATATCTGTTTCCGCGTCATATTCGATCTCTTCTTTTTGGACATCCAGGGGCAAATCGATCAGCACCGGCCCGGGTCGGCCCTCTTTCATGATTTTGAATGCTTCTCGAAAGACCCACGGCACCAGCCCCCCATCCTTAACACAATAGGCTTTCTTGGTAACCGGTTTTACGATTTCGGCAATGTCCACAGCCTGGAAAGCCTCACGGCCCAGCTGGGCCCGGACGTTCTGTCCGGTAATGGCCAATATGGGAATGGAGTCTACCTGGGCGGTGTACAAGCCTGTCACGAAATTGCTGGCCCCTGGACCTGAGGTAGCTGCGCAAACACCGACCGTACCTATCGCTCGGGCATAGCCATCCGCCATATGGATGGCGCTTTCCTCGTGTCTTGTAATCATGTGATGAATGGTGCCTAAATCCATCAGTGCGCGGTAGAAAGGAAGGATACCGGCACCGGGGATTCCAAATATATTCTTCACACCTTCACTTTCAAGTATTCTTACCGCAGCTTCCATTGAATTCATCTTAGCCATCGTTATACTCCTTTGCGTTGTTGTATTAAGAAGTTTAAAACCCTAGATCATGGGATATATCCAGGGCACATTGCTTTACGGTATCTCCGATATTTTCAATGCGGTTCTCCGTAATTCGCATGGCTGCACCGGAAATTGAAACAGCAGCGGCAACCCGCTGCCTATGGTCAAAAACAAGCGCAGCCACACAACGGACGCCTTCTTCCATTTCCTCATTGTCAACGGCAAAGCCCCGGGCAGAGATCCGCTCCAGTTCTCTTATGAGTTGATTGCGGTTAACCAGGGTATGTGAGGTATACGGGATCAAATGCGTTCGTTTTAAATATGCTTCCAGATCAGGTTTGTTCCACTGGCTCAAAAGCATTTTTCCTACCCCGGTACTGAAAAGAGGCGCCCGCGTTCCGAGGCGGGTAAAAATCTTGAGCATGGAATTGTCATTTTGAACCTGATCCAGATATACGACGCTGTCCCCATCCCGAATCGCTAAGTTGGCACTTTCCCCGGTTTCGGACATGAGTTTTTGGAGATGCGGTCGGGCGATGGTGGGTAGATCGAATTGCTGCTGAACCTTGGTGCCAAGTTCCAGAAATCGAAGAGATAGGGAATAGGTTTTTGTCACTGGATCTTGATTAAAAAACCGGCGTTTGACCAGCGTAGCGGCGATACGGTGGGTGGTAGCCGGCGGAAACCCTGTTTTTGAAGAAATTTCACGGATTCCGGCACTTCCAAGTTGACTAACTGCACCGATAATATCCAACGCTTTGTTTAAAGACTTCATTTTTGTTCCAAAATGTGGAATTCAATTCTGCGATACGGTATTTTGTTAACCTTTTTGTTAACCAGTGTCAAGATTTTTCTCCCGGGAACGAGTTGCTGGAAAATACTTCAGCATTTGAGGCTCAAGTATCAATCACCACAAAGATTTGCGAGTTTCTAAAGTAATCGCATTCGGGGAGTGTAAAGCTTTTTTTTCTTGACACCGAAGTATTTTGTTTGTACCAAAAACAAACCATATTGTAGAAGCCTGTTCTACAATGTGAAATTCGAGTCCAAAAACCATTCAGCAAAAACCAATAAGGATGCCGTCGCCATGTCATCCAGCCAATTGAATGTCATTTGGACAGGCCGACCAGTCTGAATGTGAAAGTTCGATTAGAGTTGTCCGGAATTCCCTGATGGAGATATTCGCGATTGACCTTTTCATCGCTATTTGGTAGCGGTTGAAAAGTAGGCGGAGACATGTCCATTTTAACCTTTTCACAGGAGGGACAGACTATGAAAGAGGATACGACTCAAAGACTTGACAAAAAACAAAGGGAGACAAAAACCACGCGACGAAAATTCATAAAGAAAGCGGCGGTTGTGGGTGCCGGGGCGCTGGCTGCTCCCACACTCTTTAACATCCGCACCGCCAAGGCCAAAACCACAACCTGGAACATACAGACTTCCTAGCCCGGTGGTATCGGTCTTGAGATATTCGACGAATGGTGCAACAGTATCATCGAGAAGACCGGCGGTGAGCTGGCCTTTAAACCCTTCTCCGCCAAAGCTGTTGTGGGTGAATGGCAGTTGTTCGATGCGGTTCAGCGCGGTGTGCTCCACGCCATGAACCCGTTTACTCTGTACTGGGCCGGCAAGATGCCGGCATCGGTGTTTCTAAGTTCCTATCCCCTGGGTCTGCGCAATCCCCATGAATGGGACGTCTTCTTTTATTCCCTGGGTGGTCTGGAAATCGCTCGTGCAGAGTTTGCCAAGTTTAATATGATGTACGTGGGTCCGATCCATCACGGGCCCAACATTATCCACTCCAAGGTACCCATCCGCTCCATAGATGATTTCAAAGGCCGCAAGATGCGGGTGCCGGGTGGTATGGTGGCCGAGCTATTTTCTGCGGCCGGCGCTAAAACCACACTGCTTCCCGGCAGTGAGATCTTCCCGGCCCTGGAAAAAGGCACCATCGATGTGGCCGATTACGTTGGACCAGCCATCAACTATGCGCTGGGTTTCCACCAGGTCACCAAATACATCTCCATGGGTCCTCCGGGATTCATGTCCATCTACCAGCCGGTGGACTTGATGGACCTCACTGTCGGAATGAAGCAATGGAATGCATTGTCGAAGGAGATGAAACAGTTCGTGGAGATGGAAATACACGTCTATTCCGATATACATCACGCTAAAATTCAGAAAGCGGACCAGGAGGCCTGGGTAGAGTTCGAAAAGGCCGGATCTATTGTGACACGGCTGGGCGAGGAGGATGTCGCCAGGTTCACGGAGCTGGCCGTACCCCTGTGGTACAACTGGGCCAACAAAGACAAAACCGCTGCAAGGGTGTTCAAGATCCAGCTCGATTACATGATGTCGGGCAGTTTGGGATATGTAAACCCGGATATGATCAAAGGCCAGCGGCTCAAGTGGAGCTAATTGATATTCAAGACCCCTGTCAGCACTCGTTGAGGGGAGAGAAGGGACCGCTTTTACAGCGGTCCCTCTTTTTCCATTCAGCATTAGCCGAATCACAGATAACGAGTAACAGTTCATAGATCGAGGTATTTTTCTGACGACAATTTGATTCCGGTTTTTCCGGGTGAGGAAGACTATATGCCAAGCATTACATTTGCATTGCCCCATTGGATTTACTGGTCGGGATTAATTTTCGTTCCGCTCATCGCCATGTATATCGTCCGCAAACAAAAAGGCAAGAAAGTAGACGGCGGAGTATCCAACCCGGTAGCGTATATGCTTTGGCTGGCGGGAGGGTTTGTAGGCCTTCACCGGTTCTACGTCAAAAACGCGTGGGGATTTATTTATATCCCTGTTTTCGTTTTGGTTCTGCTTGCAAATGTCCAGGTCAAAAACGCAATGAACCTGGTATCGGCCGCCAAAAATAATCTGAGCATCGCCGAGTTTGACCTGGAAAGGGCGCAAGCCGATGAAAAAGCCGGCAAAGCGGGTGCCCGGCAAAAGGTGGAAGCGGCCGGTCCGGCCCTGGAAACCGCCAAGCAGGCTGTGACAAAGGAAGAGGCCGGTTTTTCCAAATGGAACTGGATTACGCGTATGCTGGCCATTTTGATCGCACTGATGCTAATAGTTGATGCTTTTTTACTGCCAAAACTGGTCCGGCAATGCGCCGCGTCTGAGGCCCGTGAGGCTGAACCTGTTTCCACAGCGGTCCCGACGGAACCCCCATCGGAAATAAAGCATACGGACCCTACCTTAAACATCCATTTGCCACAACTGGCCTTTATAGACAAGATTAACGGTTATACCGGTGACTTTGTATGTTTCTGGTCGATCATCGCGGTTTTTGTCTATTACTACGAAGTGCTGGCCCGGTATGTCTTCAATTCCCCCACCAACTGGGCCCACGAGGGCATGTTCCTGATGTTTGGTATGCAATACATGCTGGCCGCCGGTTTTGCCTTACGTGAGGACAGTCATGTCCGGGTGGATGTACTCTATCTGCACCTGCCGGATCGCCTGAAAGCATTATTGGATATGATAACATCAATTTTCTTTTTTATTTTCGCCTTTGCATTAATTGTGACTAGCTGGATTTTTATGGCTGATGGCATCAGAGTATGGGAGGTATCTTTCACCGAATGGGCCATCCAGTACTGGCCGGTGAAAGTAACCATGGTTCTGGGCTCTGTCTTGCTTTTCATGCAGGGTTTTGCCAAGTTGGTCAAGGACGTGGTCATCATCACAGGAAAAAAGGTATAAACTATGGGCTTGGAAATAGGCATTGGATGGCTGACGGCGATAATGTTTGGTTCGCTCATTTTCTTTCTTATGGCAGGTTTGCCCCTGGCTTTTGTAACCGGCGGATTGGGGGTCGTGTTTCTTTATCTTTTCGGCGATCTGCAAATGATCAATATCCTGCCTGCGCGGATCTTTCCTTTTATGACCGACTATCAACTGTCGGCCATCCCGCTGTTTATTTTCATGGCCTCTGTGCTGGCGGCAGCAGGGATGATCGAAGAGCTGTTTGATGTTGTCTACAAAGTACTCGGTGGTTTGAAAGGTGGTTTGGCTACCGCCACCATTATTGCATCGACGATATTGGCCGCCATGGTGGGGGTGATCGGTGCCTGCGAAGTGACCATGGGTATCATCGCCCTGCCGGCCATGCTCAAAAGAAAATACAATCCCGAGATGGCCTGCGGCTCGATTCTGGCCGGCGGCACTCTGGGCATTCTGATCCCACCTTCGATCCTGGCTATCATTTTCGCGGTGGTTGCCCAGCAATCTGTGGGAGAGTTGTTTATCGGCGCCTTTTTGCCGGGATTCTTACTTTCAGGAATGTATATACTCTATGTCACTGCCCGCAGTTATATGAGCCCTGATTTCGGGCCCGCCCTGCCGAAAGAAGAGCGGGTTGACCTTCGGGAAAAAATCCGATTGCTGCGCGGTATTATCGCGCCGATTATTCTGGTTATCCTGGTGTTGGGTGCGATTTTTTCCGGCATTGCCACACCGGTTGAAGCTGCCGGCATCGGTACCTTCGGTGCGCTGGTGGTGGCTGCTTTTGCCCGCAAGCTGACGTGGTCAAATATCTATGAAGCTGCCATTACCACCCTCAAGGCGTCCACCATGGTTCTCTGGATCATGTTCGGCGCCAGCATCTTTGTCGGTTTTTACATTGTAAACGGTGGCCAGGAGTTTGTCACCGCCTCCCTGCTGGGTACCGGTCTGGGACCCTATGGCATCATGGTGATCACCATGGTCCTATTGGTCATCCTCGGCATGTTCCTGGACTGGGTGGGTATTTTGCTTCTTGCGGTACCTATTTTCGCTCCTTTGATGCGAACCCTTGCTTTTGATGGCGTGTTCGGCTTTCCGGGGGTAAATCCTGCAGAAGTGTCCCTGTGGTTCGGGGTGGTCTACATGGTGAATATGCAGATGTCCTTTCTCAGCCCGCCTTTCGGTTACGCGCTTTTTTACCTTAAAAGTGTGTCGCCGCCGGAAATCACCATGGGGATTATTTTCCGGGCTGCCGTGCCGTTTCTTATCCTGCAGGCGATTGGGCTGACATTGGTTGTCATTTTTCCCGAGATCATTCTCTGGTTGCCCAGACTCGTTTACGGCCATTAACTGAAAACCGGTATTGGTGAGGAATTTAGACCTTTGATCATCTGAGTTGAAAGATCGGGACTACGCTACAACCGGTTGCATGGATGTAAATCATGAAGATTGATCTGCTTTACGGAAAAGCCGGGCTCACCGTGAATCTGCCCGATGATATCGGCGTGACCATTATCGAAAAGCACGCCATGACGCCGCTCGATGATCCCCGCCTTGCCGTGCAGCAGGCTTTGAATAATGCGGTTGAAAGCCCATCTCTTTCTGAACTCGCCCGTGGCGCCAGCACTGCGTGTATTTTGATCTGCGACATTACCCGGCCGGTGCCCAACGACACACTGCTGCCGCCCCTGGTTGAGACACTGACCGGCGCCGGGATTTCAAAAGAAAACATTGTGATCCTCGTGGCCACCGGGCTGCATCGGCCCAATGAAGGCGAGGAATTGCGGGAAGTTGTCGGTTCGGACGATATATATAATACTATCCGAATAGAGAATCATTTTGCGCGTGACCGGCAGGCGCATGTCGATCTGGGCAAAACATCCGGCGGCATTCCGATCATGCTCGATCGACGCTTTGTTGATGCCGATTTGAAGTTAGTCACCGGATTGGTGGAACCGCACTTCATGGCCGGCTACTCGGGGGGACGCAAGGTGGTGGCACCCGGGGTGGCATACAAAGATACCATTTTGCAGTTTCACATGGCCCGTATTCTGGAGCACCCCAAAGCCGCCAACTGTGTCATTCAGGGTAATCCACTGCATAACGAGCAGGTGGAAATCGTGCGGGCCGTGGGCGGTATTCTGGCGCTGAATGTTGTGATTGATGAAGACCGCCGGATAGGGTTTGTCAATTTCGGAGAAATCGAGGCCAGTCATTTGGAAGCGGTTGAGTTCATGCGTAAACACGCCGAAGTGGAGATTGCGCGACGTTTCAAAACCATCGTAACCTCAAGTGCCGGCTACCCGCTTGATAAAACCTATTACCAGACGGTCAAGGGAATGGTCGGCCCGATGGATATCCTTGAGCCGGGCGGCACAATTATTATTGCCAGCGAGTGCTCCGAAGGGATGGGCAGCGATGAATTTGTAGCGGCCCAGCGCGTCCTGTGTGAAGGCGGACCCGATCAATTTATGTCCATGCTGGAAACGCGTGAAAAGGCGTTCATTGACGAGTGGCAAACAGAGATGCTTTTAAAGCCCCTCCGCGTCGGCAACATCCAGCTTTTTACCGAGAAACTCAGCCAAGACGATCTAGAGTATGTGTTCGTGGAGCCGGTCACCTCGGTGGAAAAGGCGGTTGTCGCAAGTCTCGAGGCCCATGGAGACAGGGAAATAGCCGTGATCCCCGAAGGGCCCTATGTTACCCCGATATACACGGGCAATTAAGATCCATATCTGTAAGCGGGGATCAAGATTTTTGACATACCCCATCCTGTTTCACACTGTTATTCTGCCAGACCCAAACCTCGTAAGCGCATTATCATTGTTATTCTCCCCGCAGAGTTAAACTATCAGGCGTATCGATTTATTCGGAAGCACGGCAGTAGCTAGCCCAAAATTTTTTTTCGATCTGATCTGCCTGCATCTCGCGGTAAATATAAAGTAAATCAAAATCTTCCGATTCAGTGTCTCCGGGACCGTCTTGCATGAGCTGCAAATAGTGGGTGATTTCATGGGCAAGGATCGCATCGGTCTTGCAAGGATCCATAAAATTTCCAACATAGATGATCTTAGTTTTGGGATCAAAAAGACCCAGGAGTTCATCCAGCAGCTGGTCCATTGTTTCTCGAGCTTTGTTTTCACCATAATGTTCGACCCAACTCTGGTATGATCGTTGGTTTTTTTTATGCCAAACTTTCTCCAAATCCCTTTTGGCTATTATCAAAATCTGAGGAAACGGATAATTTGTGTCGACTTTCAGCTGCTGTGCCACCCATTGGAAGATCTCTATGCATTTCATGTCTTGCTTCGGTTTTGCCTGCACATTAATCGTTGCTAACAATACAAAACAGAGCAGCAGGACAAAATTTCCAGCTATTTTCATATATTCTGTGAACTCCTCTTGGAAACAATCTAATCGTTTGCATGAGCGGTAGCCAACAGGATGTAATCGAGCTGCTATCGAATCAAACCCCTGCCTATCTGGTCTGTTTTAGTTATCGGCAAGATAAGACGTGTGCTTGAGAAAAAGGAAATGAAGGATAAATAACCGGCTGGACTTTGATGTCACCTGGAGACCAACTGTTTTCCGTGTCTGAAAAGAATCAGGGCGGAGGTATTCTCCGCCCTTAAAAAATCGATAATTGTGAAACAACGAATCGTGATGTTTGATAATCTATCAAAGATTTTCGCTGAAGTATTTTTCGAGGGTCTTCATGTTGTTTACATTGTAGACTTTGCCAGGATAGTCCCTGGGAAGAATTTTGCGTAGCATGCCGGTCAAGACCTTTCCGGGACCAATCTCGACAAACACTTCGACTTCTGCTTGTGCCAATTTTAGTATCGAGTCGTACCACTTCACCGGAGAACACAGCTGGCTGGCCATGATGCTTTTAATTTCAGGCGGGTCAGTTTCGTAATCAGCTGTGACATTGAAGATAACATTGCTTTGCGGTTCTTTAAATTCGACGGTATCCAGGTAAGATTTAAACTCTTCTTCTGCACCCCGGATCAGTTCACTGTGCCATGCGCCGCTGACCTTCAGAGGGATCGCCTTGGCGCCGTTTTCCGCAGCAAATTTGGAGGCTGCCTTGACTGCTCCGGGCTCGCCGGTGATGACGATCTGCTGCTCGGTATTGTGATTGGCCACCGACACAATGCCGTGCGCCTTGCTCTGCTCGACTATTTTTTCAACAGCATCGATGTTAAGTCCTAAAATTGCGTGCATGGCGCCGACGTTTTTGGTCGATTCGCGGTGCATCAGTTCTCCGCGTTTGTACACCAGCCGGAAGGTGTCTTCGTCGGAAACAACATTGGCAGCATTCAGAGCGCCGTATTCACCCAGGCTGTGACCGGCAGATGCGACCGGCTTCAGGCCCTCTTTTTGAACAGCCGCCAGGCAGGCCAGGTTGGTCGCCGTGATGGCCGGCTGCAGGTTGACCGTCTGAGTTAGATCTTCTATGGGGCCTTTGAAGCAAAGCCGCGACAGGTTGATCTTTGAAATCTCCTCAGCCATGTCGAAAAGCTCGCGCACAAAGCCAAATTCCCGGTACAAATCTTCGCCCATGCCGACCGCTTGCGACCCCTGTCCTGGGAATAAAAATACCGTTTTCTTCAAGGCTACCTCCTTTTTTAATATCGAATGTTAATGATCAAAGCTCAACGGCCAGTGACTATCTACCAGCGACGAAGCCGTGCTAAATAAAATTGTGGCAGCGATTTTATTCATCCCCGAATTCATCCAGTTTAAAAAGTTTGCGCGCAATGTCCAGATAAGCTGAGCGGCCACTCTGGCAGCCGTTGCGCTTGAGGACATCGGTGGGGTCATGCAGGATTTTGTTGACGAGCGCCCGGGTCATGTTCTGCACCGCTTCGGAATCTTTAACCGAGAAAGTGCGGGACTGCAGAGTCTTTTTCAATTCCGAAGCTGCGATGCTCTCCATCTTGCTACGCAAGGCCTTAATGGTCGGCACGATATCCAGGCTTTCGAACCAATGCCTGAATTTGAGCACGGCTTCGTCCACAATCCGCTCACCTTTCACCGCTTCCCGCTGGCGATCCTCGATATTATCCTCGATGATGCCTTTCAGATTATCGATATCATACACATAGGTGTTGGTCAGCCGGTTGATCTCCGGGTCGATGTCGCGCGGCATCGCAATGTCGATAAAAAACAGCGGCCGGTTACGCCGTTTGCGCATCATGCCTTTGAGCTGTTGTCGTTTGAGAATAAAATCCGGTGATCCTGTGGAGCTGATGATGATATCCACATCCTCGAGGCTCGGGATCAGTTCTTCAAATTTGATAGCGCTGCCGTTGAATTGTCCGGCCAATTCTACCGCCCGTTCGAATGTTCGGTTGGCCACCAGGATCTGACCGGCCTGGTGCCGGATCAGGTGCTCCACCGCCAATTCGGCCATTTCCCCGGCGCCAATCAGCAGAACCTTTTTTCCGGTCAAGCTGCCGAAAATCTTACGTCCCAGCTCTATGGCGGCATAACTGATAGAGACGGCATGATCACCGATTCCGGTTTCAGTGCGTATGCGTTTAGCAACGAAAAAGGTCCTGTGCAGCAGGCGATTGAGAATTACTCCGGATGCTTTTTTTTCGGTTGCCGTGCGATAGGCGCCTTTGATCTGTCCCAGAATCTGCGGCTCTCCGACGATCATGGAGTCCAGGCTGGCCGCCACCCGGAAGACGTGCCTGACAGCGGCATCCCCAACGTGGATATAAAGAGCGTTTTCAAATTCGGTGACGGGAATTTTGTTAAATTCGGAGATATATTTTTTGGCGGTGGCGACGGCCAGATCGATGTTATCGCTTACCAGCAGGACTTCTACCCGGTTGCAAGTGGAAAACAGCAACACTTCGCTGATCACCGGCTCTTTTATCAGAGATTCCAAGGCATTTGCCGATTCGTCTTCGGAAAAGGCAATACATTCCCTGAGCTCCACCGGAGCGGTTTCATGATTTAATCCGAGCAGAATGATTTCGGACATCGTCTTTACATTGGGGACATTCGGCGCCTACCCAACATCCCGGTTTCAAATTGCTGGTCTTATTAGGGTGAGTATCAAAACGTTAGATATGCCACTAATATTAAGTACGAAATTCAAATTAAAAAGAGGTAAATGTTCCGTGATGCCCTTTCAGGAGTAAGTTCACTCCCAGAAACGTGAACAAGAGGATGGCAAAACCGATGATTGCCATGATTGCGGACCTGCGCCCCCGCCAGCCGACGGTAAGGCGCTCATGCAGCAGGGCCGCATAAAACAACCAGGTGATGCCGGACCAGACTTCTTTGGGATCCCAGCTCCAGAATCGGCCCCACACCGATTTGGCATACACAAACCCGGTAATCAATCCAAAAGTCAATAGCGTAAACCCGACGATGATGCAGGTGTAACCGGTGACATCAAGCATATCCAGCGAAGGCAGGCGTCTGAAAAAAAAGCCCGGGTTTCTGGTTTTTATCCCATGTTCCTGAACCAGGTAAAGTATTCCAATGCCACAGGCCAGGGCGAACGCCGCGTTACCAACAAATACAGCAATGACATGCGACACCAGCCAGAAGCTTTTGAAAATACTTTGGGCCTGAATGGGGGTGCTGGGCACGGCCGAAACAGCTACCATGATCAGGGCAATCAGCGGGGCGGCATAAATACCGAGCACTTTTAATTTGAAGCGGGTCTGAAACACCAAGAAGAATCCGGCGATTGCCCAACCCGCAATGGCGAGTGTTTCGTTCAGGTTGCGGGCCGGAAACTGTCCGAAAGTGATAAATTTATATCCAATGGACAGCGTGTGGCAGATAAAACCTGCCAGGATCAAATAAAACCCGCAGCGGTATAGGTAGTCTTTCTGAATGAACAGGTAAGCGAAATAACCGGCTGCGCTAAGCATGTAAAACAAAACTATGATGACAATCAGTAGTTCCATCAACTCCTTCTCCGAAACCGTGTGAATAGATGCCTCTTGTCTGTTCTCACTCTCGCAGTATGTAGCTTAAACAAAACTAACCATCCATCAATGCTTCATAAAGGTACCCTTCTCCGAGGACATTCAGCAACAGTGAATTAATATCTTCGATACGGTTCTCCCGGATAAGTTCCAGAAGACCGTTATTAATCAGCTGCTCGAAAAGGTTCTTGTGAGCCTCGGGTTGATGTGCCTGACGCAGCAGTTTATAGCGAACGGCTCCCATCAGCCTCAGGAAATCGGCATACTCTGGCCCGTACTGCTTTTCAAGGTCCTGGCGCAGTTTCTTGGCCATAGCCGGGCTGTTTCCGGCTGTAGATATGCTGATCGTTAAATCGCCGCGGTGGACGATGGACGGTAAAATAAAATTGCAGATTTCGGGGCGATCGGCGATATTGCACAGTAGTCCGCGCTTTTCCGCGTCCCGGCTGATCTGCCGGTTTAACTTTTCGTCATCGGTGGCACCGATAACCAGGAAAACACCCTCCAAATCCCCTGATTGATAGGAGCGGTTTATTATTGTGGCACGTTGATCATCGGCCAGTTCTTTCAGCTGTTCGCTGACCTGCGGACTGATGATGGTGACACGAGCACCGCAATCCAGCAGGGTTTTCACTTTGCGCGTGCCGACTCCGCCGCCACCAACCACCAGGCATCGGCGGTTGCGAATATCCAAATAGGCTGGGTAGTATTTCATGCTTTATACCGTGATAGCTACTAGAAAAAGAGCAATATATCTACTTTGCTTTTTTGGTTTATCAGGTGATGATATTTTTTGCGGATGCATCAAGCACGGGGAATCATCTAGTCTTACACCAATGAAATTAGATTGGTCAGATGTCCTGTCAAACAATATCGATTCGCATCAAATCCTCGGCCAGAATCAGCGGTCCTGAATAGGTCTTGCGGCACTCTCTGGCAATATCGGTTTGGTCACATTCCGGGTATAGATGGGTCAAAACAAGTCGGCCCACATTAGCCCGGCTGGCGATTTCGCCGGCCACCGAGGGTGTCAGGTGCCCGGCGACTTTGAGCGCGTCCGGCATGGCGGATTCACAGATCAACAGATCCGCATCCTGCGCCAGGGCAATCAAATTGTCGCTATAGTCGGTGTCACCCGAATAAACCACCGATTTTCCCCGGCTGCCGGTGATGCGAAAGGCCAGGCTCTCGGGGTTGTGTTCCATCGGAGATGATTTTACCCCAAAGTCATCGTACCGGATCGAATCCGGGCCGGCGTTGTCCAGTTCCATGACGTGCAGCAGTCCGGGTGCCAGCTCGATCCAGCTGCCATAAACGCTTTTCAGACCCTTGAAAAATTGAACAAAGCCGGTGCCGGCCGCAATGGTGAGCGGCGTGCTGCGGCGATGGCTATCCGGATATTTGGTGGCAAATATCAACGGTACCAGCTCGGCGGTGTGATCCGGATGGAAATGGCTGTAAAAAATGTGTGACAGTTCGAATATGGTGGTGCCGGCTTCCAGCAGGCGTCGCATGGTGCCGGCTCCGGAATCCATCAACAGTTTGGATTCTCCGGTTTCGATCAGAACGGAGCAGGCGCTTCGCTTGAGGGAAGGTACGCAGGTGCCGGAACCCAGAATTGTAACGGTGATATCTACGTTGGCTGCAGTCATCGATGGTCTTATAATCTCTGTTTGCGTGTTTTCAGGCGCGGTGTTCGATATTTCGGATGATCCAGCGCATGAGCTTTTTGGCATCTTTGTAATCAACGTGGGCTCTAAGATCGTTTAGGGTGATTTCGGCCCGGGCCATGCTCTTGTGTCCTCCGGCAGAACCGATCTGGCCAAAACCCTTGTTGGCCACCGTGCCGGCATTTTTACGGATGCCGTCATTTCTCAAAATGATGATGAGCTTCCGGTCGCAGGTACCTGAAATGACACTCCAGGTTACTGCGGCCACCCGCATGAAAAAGTCGGCGATCAGCACACAGACATCCGGATTGGTTACCGAGCCAAGATGCACGTATACTCTGTTATTGCGCACTCGCATACCGTGCAGGGCGCTTTTGAAATATTTAAGAAAATCGAACCGGATTTCGGCCTGTTCTATTTTACGGGCCAGGTGGGGATTGGCATGCCGGAATAGATATTGAAAGGCACGAACATCTTCGATCAAGGTCTGTCGCTCAAAATTGCTGGTATCGGTTTTTATCGCATGAAACAGGCCGGTTGCCAGCTTTACAGACGGTTTGATTTTGGCAGCCCGCAAATACTCGGTCATGATACTGGCCGTAGCGCCGTATTTGGGCCGGATATCCGCATACGGCGCTTTGAAGCCGTCGTCCGGATGGTGATCTATGATTACCCTGACGGCGAATCGTTCGAAGGCCTCATTGTGATTCGGCTGCGAGTCGACCATGACAACCTGGTTAAACTGGTTGTCGCCGAGCTCATCGACGTGGGACATTTTAACCCCCAGGAGCCGGATCATGGCCAGATTGTCCGGTCGTTTGACGGTGTTGACATGCCCGATCGTCGTACTGGCAACCCGGTGCCACAGAAGCCGGCTGACCGCCATGGCACTGGCGATAGAATCCGGGTCGGCATTAATCAGAATCAGGACATGATCATTTCCGGCAAATTGCTCGCGAAAACGACGCAATCTTTCGGATGCGGAAAGCGACATCAGAAAAACTTCTCCCGTTTCAAGTCGGGATATCATACGACGGGCGGTTGCAGATTACAATATAAAATTATTAATCGGATGCTGTCTGTCGCATCCGGCTGATAAACCGAAGTCGTATTTGGGGTTTCATTATATTGGCCTGTAAAAGCCCCCGAAACTGGATCGCCAGCCGTCTATTTTCGCTAATTGGTTATACCGTTCGAAATACAATTGTGCCGTTTCCGGATTCGGCGCTGATCCGGTCGCCTTCGCGGATGTTGCCTTTGAGGATTTCCATTGACAACTCGTTTTCGATATATTTCTGAATAATGCGTTTAAGCGGTCGGGCACCATAAACCGGATCGTAACCTTTTTGGGCAATGAACTGCTTGGCACCGTCGGCCAGCACCAGCTCGATGTTCTTTTCGGCCAGTCGTGCGCCGAGTCTATCGATTTGAAAGTTGACGATCTCGCTGATCTGCTCCGGGGTCAGATTGTGGAAAATGATCGATTCGTCAATCCGGTTCAAAAATTCGGGTTTAAAATTCGCCCGCAGAGCCTCCATAACCCGCGATTCCATCTCCTCGTGTCCAAAGCCGCCGAGCTCCTGGATCCACTGGCTTCCAACATTGGAGGTCATGATAATGATGGTGTTTTTAAAATCAACGGTGCGGCCCTGACCGTCGGTCATGCGTCCGTCGTCTAGAATCTGGAGCAGGACGTTAAAGACTTCGGGGTGGGCTTTTTCGATTTCATCGAACAATACCACCGAGTAAGGCTTGCGGCGGACCGCCTCGGTCAGATGCCCGCCCTCTTCATAGCCGACGTAACCCGGTGGTGCGCCGATCAGTCTGGCAACAGCGTGTTTTTCCATGTACTCGGACATATCAATGCGCACAATGGCCTGTTCACTGTCGAATAAAAACTCCGCCAGGGCTTTGGCCAACTCCGTTTTACCCACTCCGGTCGGTCCCATGAATATAAAAGAACCGATGGGACGATTGGGATCCTGTAACCCGGAGCGTGCCCGGCGGACGGCATTGGAAACGGCCGCGATTGCTTCCTGCTGACCCACAACCCGCCGGGTGAGGCGAGCTTCCATCTGAATCAGTTTTTCTTTTTCACCTTCCAGCATTTTGCTGACCGGAATACCGGTCCAGCGGGATATGACCTCGGCAATATCTTCGTCATCCACCTCTTCTTTAAGCATTTTACGGTTTTTTTGAAGATCGGCCAATTGCGCATTCGCGGTCTTGAGCTGGTTTTCTAGCTCAGTGATGTGTCCGTAACGTATTTCGGCAACTTTTGCCAGATCGCCATCCCGTTCCGCCTGACCGGCTTCGATGCCGAATTGCTCCTGTTGCTCCTTGATTTTGCGAATTTCCTGGATCAAGTCCTTTTCGTTTTGCCAGTGAGCCTTCATTGACAGGATATCTTCCTGCATATCGCCCAACTCGGCTTCCAGTTTTTTCAGACGTTCTTTGGATGCTGAATCGGTTTCTTTTTTCAGAGCTTGTCTTTCGATCTCCGCCTGGGTGATCTTGCGCTGGATCTCATCGATCTCAACCGGCATGCTGTCGATTTCAATCCGCAGTTTGGAAGCACATTCGTCAATCAGATCGATGGCCTTATCGGGCAGGAAGCGATCGGAAATGTAACGGTCGGACAATGTGGCGGCCGCCACAATCGCAGTGTCCTTGATGCGCACACCATGATGAACTTCATATTTTTCTTTCAATCCCCGCAGGATGGAAATCGTGTCCTCCACTGTCGGCTCTCGGACCAGCACCGGTTGAAACCGTCTTTCCAGGGCGGCGTCTTTTTCAATATATTTGCGGTATTCGTTTAAGGTCGTAGCGCCGACACAGCGCAGCGTACCGCGAGCCAGCGCCGGTTTCAACATGTTGGAGGCGTCCACCGCCCCTTCGCCGGCACCGGCACCCACTAAGGTGTGCAGCTCATCGATAAAAAGGATAATCTCTCCCTCAGCTTTTTCGACTTCCTTGATGACCGCCTTTAGCCGATCTTCGAATTCGCCCCGGTATTTGGCACCGGCGATCAGGGCGCCCATATCCAGAGCGACCAGGCGCCGATTTTTAAGACTTTCGGAAACATCACCTGCAACAATGCGCTGAGCCAGCCCTTCCACAATCGCGGTTTTACCCACGCCGGGCTCACCGATGATCACCGGGTTGTTTTTTGTGCGCCGGGAAAGCACCTGAACGATACGGCGAATTTCATCATCCCGACCGATGACTGGATCGAGTTTTCCAAGACCGGCCAGATCCGTCAGATTGCGGCTGAATTTTTCAAGGGCCTGGTATTTTTCCTCCGGATTCGGATCCGTGATGCGTTGGGATCCGCGGATCTCCATAAGGACTTTTAATAGTACATCCCGGGTAACCTCGTAACGCTTTAATATTTTTGATGTTTTACCATCTTTTTCCTCACAGATGGCCAGCAGAATATGCTCGATACTGACGTATTCGTCCTTCATTTTGGCCGCTTCCGCAAAGGCGGCATTCAATACTGTTTTACACCGCGGTGAAAGATACACCTCGCCGGGTTGGCTCACCTTGGGCAGTTGATCGGTCGCCAGGGCGATATCCCGGGAAACATCGCCGGGGGAAACGCCAAGTTTGCGGAAAATCGAACTGGCAATCCCTTCCTGCTCTGCCAGCATCGCGCTCAGAAAATGTTCGGGTTCGATCTGTGGATTGTGATGCTGCGAAGCCAGAGATTGCGCATTTTGAATCAGCTCTTGTGATTTTAGGGTTAGTTTGTCAAAGCGCATGTCATATCACTTTCGAATTAGGGGTATTTGTACCGTTTTTTTCGGGATAAAATATAAACACATAATGAAAAATGTCAAACAGGTAATATTACTAATATTAAATTTAATATTAAGTAATGTATCTTTTGGATAGCAATTGTCCCGGAGGTGGTACAAAAAAAAGCAGGGCCGGTGCCCTGCTTTTTTGGATGCGGTACGGGAAGCGCCGCTCGGCGGGGGTTATCAGGAATGATGTATAACTTCGAAGGCCTGATGGGCAGAATCCATCTCGCGCTTGACGGTAGAGTTCATCATCGAGCAGTATAAAATGAAATCCTCAAGCTGCGAGCGCTTGTCCAGTGACATTACCTCGAATTCAACACATCGGCGGCGAATCGGAATGGAGCTAAAGGAAAATTCATTTGACAGCTCAAAGTCTGCAACCGTGCGATACGGGATGCGGTCTAGCAAAAAGCGTGGTTTCGTCAACAGAATCATCAGCTCTGCGGACCGACTTTGCTTCAGGGCCAAGGCTGAATCGATGTACTGGAACGAAAGCCCGCCGAGGCTGATGTCGATCATCTGGCCCAGGATTTCAGCATGCGGCTTTAATGCGACGATGACGCCTTCAAGGGCGGGAAATCGTGCATGTCGCCGCAGCTCAAGTTTTTCTTTAGCGTGCATGATCATCCGGACTCCTTTTTGGTATTTCCCACCCTCCACGATGATTACGAATAGTTATATACCATATTATATTGTATGTCAATAATTTTGTACCACAACATATAGTTGTCTTGTGTTCATTTTATCGATTTTCAAATCGTTCGGGGAACCAAGGCGCAGGCGTGCATTTTCATTTGACTAAGACCCAAGGCTGATTTATGGATATAAAGCCGATGATACACGCGCGCAGCTAACTTTCAGATCCGCTTTCTATATTCACCTGGACTTACCCCAGGGCCGGCCAACTGAAGGTGGCGTGAATATTTCGAAATCCCACAGTCCTGCAGAATTGTCATCCGCTATCGGCACCGTGCGATATCCGGTCCCATTCGTAATTTGCGTATACACAGCCGGCTGCTTAAGAGATTCAACGGACGGACTATTGCTCGAACCGCCGATATAGAGTCGATTTTTAAAATGGCCGACCGGCTGTATGACCATGAGGAGGTAATCGATGCCCTGGTTAATTAAATGGTTGTTATTTTTATTGTTTACAATTTTGCTGCCGATGAGCCTGGTAGCTGCCATGCAACCTCCACCGGAGGGCGGCGTTTTGCCTGAAATTGTTCTAACGGTGCCGGAAAACGTCTGGCAGCGGGAATATCTCGGCCTTGAGGCAACCGGCGAATTTAAAATTCCGCAGATAAAAGCCCAGGTGGTTATTATTGAAATATTCAGCATGTACTGACCGCACTGTCAGCGGGAGGCTCCCACTGTAAACAATATTTTCCGCAGCATTGAAAACGACCCCACATTCAAGGGCAAAGTGAAAATGATCGGAATCGGCGTCGGTAACTCGGATTTTGAAGTTAATTATTTCAGGAAAACCTTTGACATTCAGTTTCCCCTGTTTGCGGATGGCGATTTTGTGATTCACAAACAGCTGGGGGAGGTTCGAACGCCCTATTTTATTGGCATCCGAATAAACGGTGATGGAACGCATCGGATTTTTTATTCAAAGCTCGGCGGCCCAAGAGATGCCGGCAAAATGCTCAATAAGCTGCTGCAAAACTCCGGTTTATAGCGCCGGTCTACCGATGGCGAAGAGTATCACTATTTTCTTAATACCCCGTATGAGCAGATGAAAAAGGAGATCTGAGAAATGAATTTCATTGCCAGAGTGCTCGTTTTTTCCGCTTTTCTTATGTTGACCGCGGTCCAGTATGCCTTCGGTATCTCGGAGGCATTCAAGGATAATATTTACAATCCGGGCGAGCTCAAACCGGTGGACAGCCAATTGAAAGTGAAGGTCGGGGACGTGGCACCGGATTTTACACTGCCTTCCGTATCGGGCAGGCCGATTACCCTCAGCCAGTTCAGGGGCAAAAAGAACGTCGTAATTTCATTTGTGCCGGCCGCCTGGACACCGGTGTGCTCGGATCAATGGCCGGGCTATAATATCGCCAGCGACCTTTTTGACCAGAATGATGCCATCCTGCTCGGGATAACCGTAGACAACATTCCGACCCTTTATGCTTGGACCAAGCAAATGGGCAGGTTGTGGTTTCCGGTCCTTTCGGATTTCTGGCCCCATGGTGCGGTCGCAGAAAAATATGGCGTATTACGATCGGATGGTGTATCGGAAAGAGCTTTATTTGTCATTGATAAAAAAGGCGTCATCCGTGCCATTAAAGTGTCGGATATCAATGTTCGGCCGGATCTGGAATACTGCGCGATAGAACTTGAAAAACTGAACAAATAGGCCCATGCAACCACGCCGTTTTTCCGTATATATTTCACTGCTGTTTTCTATGCTGATACTGATGGCAGCCAGAGTTGATTCCGAACAGCGCAATATTGTCCAATCGCTGGATCTGACACAGCTGGACCGGATTATCAAAACCGGAGGAAACCGCCGGGTGATTGTGGTCATGACCGCCTGGTGCAGTCCTTGCATCGAGGAATTGCCGGATCTAAACAAAATTTATGCCAAATATGCCTCCAAAGGCCTGAAGATGATGGGACTCAGTCTGGATTTTGCAGGCCCGGAGGCTATCCAGCCCGTCATCGATAAGCACAAAGTCAAATATCCGGTATACTGGGTCGGTGAAAAGGCGATCCAGGCATACAGCATCCGCGGCATTCCGCTTATTATGTTCGTAAAGGACGGTGAAATCACCGCCAGAATATCGGGTAAGCGCACGGGGAAATTCCTGGAAAATACCATTCGCCAGTTTCTGGATTAGCGTTCCTTTTCCGCCGTCCGTGTTTTTAGGCGCCAGTCTCGGCAGAGCCTTTCTGGGCTTTCATGCGCGCCGCTTCCACCGCCTGCAGTATTTGTTCGGCGGTGTAATAATCACTTCGAAAAACTTCCACACCCTCGGGGGAATAGATTACCAAAAGCGGGATGGTCAGGTTGCCGATCGCCTTCATTTTAGCCTTGCCCCAGGGATTGTTGCCGGTAATATCGACTTTGATCGGAACGATGTCGTCTTCGGCCAGCAGTCGGCTGATCTTCTCGCCGGTCAATACGCCCTGCTCCAGCACTTTGCAGTTCAGGCACCACTCGGCAGTAAAAATCATGACCACAACCTTGCGATTTTCGATGGCGGTTTGAAACCGCTGGGGCGTGAAATGGACCCAGTCGATGGGGCCTTTGTCGGTCAGGCGCAAACCGCCGAAAGCCGACCCGACAAATATCAGGATCCCCAGACCGGCGAATAAGGTTTTCAAAAACTTGCGGGAAGCGATGCGGATCGTGCGATAGGCCATCCACAGACCGCCAGCTGCGACAAACCCCATGACTACCCACCAATACAATTTGCCGGGAGGATTCGGTGGCTGCATGAGTATGCCGCTCAATCCGGTTCCGATGAAATAGGCGGCCGCTGCCAGCATAAACAGACCCATTACCTCCTTGATCAGGACACTGGCCGGACCCGAGCGGGGCATTTTCTGGATCAGGTTTGGAAAGGCGGAAAGCACCAGATACGGCAGGGCCATGCCGGTTCCGATGGCGGCAAAGGTGGTTAGTGTGGTCAGTGGGTGCTGGGTGGCGGCCCATGCCGCAGCAGCCCCCATAAAAGGCGCTGTACAGGGCGTTGAAAGAATGGCCGTTAGAATTCCCAATCCAAAAGAGCCGTGCAGGGATTCCTGGCTGGGGCGGATCATGTAAAGAAAATTGGGCGGGCGGATGGAAAAAAGTCCGCACATTCCAAATGCCATGAGACCGATAATGACGCCGACCAAAATAGTGAAAGCCGGATACTGAAATAGCTGATTGGTGGCGGTAAAATCGGCCACCAGGGCAATGGCTGCCCCCAGACCCAGCCAGAACGCCAGTACCCCCAGGAACATGGTAAAACCCAAGGCTAGGCAGCGGGATTTGTTCTCAGCGGTGTTGGACAGGCTAATGATTTTGATCGGCACCAGCGGCAGCACGCAGGGTGTGAAATTAAGCAGCATGCCACCGAAGGCGGCCACCAGCAGCAGCAATGCGAATCCGGCCCACGAGGCGGCCTCGAGCGTAAAGCGCCAGCCGAAAAGACTAAATCCAACCAGAGCTGCAGATACACCCTCTGATACTTGCCGGTATCCGCTAAACAGCTGCTGGTTGATTGCAGCCACAGTCGCACCCGGTGCAGCGACCGTCAGCCGATCTTCAACCGCAATCGTTTGTGGGAACAGGCATATTTGCGCATCGCAGGCCTGGTATTCAATTTCCAGCTTGATCCGCAATCTTTCGGCGTCACTCCCTGCGTCGAATTTCATCGGCAGATAGACGATGGTTTTTCCTTCAAAAGACATCAGGTCGCTCTCGATGAAATCGACTTTGGCCGGTCGGGCCTGAGGATAGCGCGGCACCTCGATCGTCAACCCGTCAGAAGCCTCTTCGACCGTCACCCGGGTTGGAATTGGATTAAAATCCGCAGTCGGGATAATCTGTGCGGCGTCGGCATTAATGTGAAATCCTTTTTTTATATTAAAAACGACAGCCAGAATAATAGTATCGCCTGGACGTGCAAGATCCACCGACCATGCGGTTTGCAGGCTAACAGCCTCCGTTACGGTTGCACCCGGTAGCGACGGGATACCCGAGCTTGAAATTTGGGAAAGTGCCGGCAGGCTGACCATCCCCAGAATGACAATTACAAAGAATACTATCCCCAGAGCGCGCTTTATTGGGAGCCAGGGTATGCGATAAACGGGATTAAATCCGGCAGAAGTAATGCGGGGGGATTTTTTGCCCTGTTCAAGGGTGCAAAGATCGATGTGCATATCAAATGTTTAATCTTCAGTCAGCGATATCAGCAGAAATTTGTTATCATAACATACCAAAACAATGCGTGTGTTATCTGTTAAGTTAATATCGGCCTTTTGCGAAAACAAGACCGTCACGACGAAAAATCATGCTGCTGTCGGTGGTAATTGAAGCTGTATACCGCTTTCAAACCCCATTTCCTGGGCCTTGAAGTCAAGGTGCAGGGTCGAAACCTGTTCCAGTGGCGCATAGATGAGGTGCTGCGTTTCTCGGGTGTCAACCGTTTTCATGTACTTTTGGCACTGATCGCAAACATCTACCCGATAGCCCTTCTCTGCATCGCTGTGAAAATAACGGATCGATTTGTGATCAACATTCGCGCAGTAGGCACAGAACACTCTGGCAGTCGACCATCCGTGCCAGCAGAAACTACAGTGCAGGTGTCGTTTGCCGTTGCGGTCCAGCGTTGAAATACCCGGATAACTGCCGCAAATCGGACAATATCCTTTCTGCCAATCCTGATCATCGGCCAGGTATGCTGCAAGCTGTTCGGCACACAGCATAAGCGACGGTTTCATACTGTTATAAGCCAGAAAAGCCAGGACATTTTTTTCGATTCCGATTTCCTTGGCCTTTTTCTCAAAATAGACATCATCCGCGTTCAAAAGGCAACCGAACAGCTCTTCGATCGCGATTTGTGTGCCAATGGCCTGGATGACCACATCCGCGGAATTTGCCATCGACGGGTTATACTTTTTTATGATCCGGCAGATTTGATTCAGAAGTTTATCTGCGCTAGGTATGTCAACCACAAAATCGGACATTGCAACCAAGGGCAGCATCTCCCGGGCCTTGATGGCAAGTATCTCCAAAGATACTTTTATGGGTTGCAGGTCGATCTGCGCTTTTGATTCTTCCTGCACACTAAAAAGCTTTGCATAAAACGTAAGAATATCGGCGTATAAGGGACGGAGTTGTTTTAATCCATCCGCCGCCTTGTGGATCCGGTCGGAGGCAGACGTCCAGTTGTCTGTCATCGAACCTCCCTTCTGTAAATCGGCATTTAAATATGCGTCATCAGTGGCATAATCTACGCGACAAATAACAAAACGTCAATCGGGTCACGAAAAAGAAACAGGGAGAAGAAATCATTTTCCTCTCCCTGTCCGGGTTTGATTTCACAATCTGTATGTTACGTGATTTGTGAGACCAGGTTTGTAAACGGGTGCAGCATGCGCCTTAATGCCGCCTGTCGTGTAACACCGAAAGCCGAAGTGGCGGCCACGGCAAACTCGTGATAGAAGGCAGGATTATAGCCCACCAAAAAGATGACCCGAACGTCATCCGCGTCCAGGAGCTGCGCCTGCGGATATTTTACAGTCGCAGCTGCCAGACGGCTTTTGGCCAGAGCAATCATATCTCCGCGATCGCCAAAGTTCATGGCCCCGGTCGCGCAGGTTTTAACGCAGCTCGGCTCAAGACCGTTCTGTACGCGATCCAGGCACATGTCGCATTTGGCCAGCGTGCCGTCCGATGCTTTGCGCGGTATATTATACGGACAGGCTTCGATGACTTCATCGACGTTCAGACCTTTTGTATTGGCGGTATAGATCACCGCACCGCTGGGTTCATCCGAAAATACAGCGGACAGATCACCGGCTGCATCCTGACAGGGTGGTTCCAGGCAGTGCCGGCATGCATCGGGGAAAAACAGCCAGCGTACCTGACCATCAATGACCTTCTCTTTCATTCGAACAAGCTTATAGGTTTCGAAGGAGAGATCATCCGGATTCTGGTAAGAACCACGATTGACGGTTTCCTCAGCCGGCAGGTCGTGCCACTGTTTGCAGGCGACCTGGCAGCCCCGACAAGCGGTGCAAAGCGTCGTGTCGATAAAAAATGACTTACTCATCAATGATCACCTCCTTCCTTAGATTTTTTTCACGTTGACCATAAAGGCCTTGGTTTCGGGTATCCGGGTGTTGGGATCACCGGTGGCGGGGGTGAGCAAGTTGGCGCTTTCTTCCATGCCGCCGACCGGCATTCTCCAACCGTAGCACCACGGGAAGCCAACCTGGTGGACCACGGTTTGGCCTAGATTAAACGGTTTGAAACGGGGGGTAACAATCGCCGTGCATTCCAGCGATCCTCTGGGTGATGTCGCCAGAACCCGTTCGCCGTTTTTAATCCCTTTGAGCAGGGCCAACTCCTCGCTCATTTCCACAAAGACCTGGGGCTGCATTTCGAGCAGATACGGTTGATTGCGCGTCATTACTCCGGTTTGCCAGTGTTCCACCACCCGGTAAGTTGTCGCCACGTAAGGATAACGTGGATCACAGGTGGCCCATTCGTCGACCTTGGTGCCGTATACCGGTGCGGTTGGATTCATGCGCTGGTTGTTCATATAGTTTTTCTCCACCGGACATTCCAGTGGTTCGTAGTGCTCGGGGAAG